>Ga0209090_10000077_pt1 | contig 59277 bp, 25 predicted proteins | sample ArcticOcean_MG_C_9_FD_187432 | JGI IMG/M metagenome (GOLD analysis project Ga0209090, IMG submission 187432) | Marine microbial communities from western Arctic Ocean - ArcticOcean_MG_CB2_152 (SPAdes) (version 2) | ecosystem: Environmental > Aquatic > Marine > Oceanic | place: Arctic Ocean... | reverse complement strand
AAAAAAAGAAAGTAAAATAATAAAAAAAAGTGATAGATATAAAGGTTAATGTGTGTAAAAAATAAGATGAAAGGGTTATTATTAAAGAATGTAGAGAACCTTATAATTGTTCCCGGAGGGATATAATATAAAAATGATGGATTAGTTGGGGGGTAAGGTTCTCCATATAAAAAAAAGAAAGTAAAATAATAAAAAAAAAGTGATAGATATAAAGGTTACTGTGTGTAAAAAATAAGATGAAAGGTTTACGATTAAAGAATGTAGAGAACCTAATAATGTAAATCGATTGGGATATATAGATTTTACACCTTTGAATATTTAAGTCCGCCCAAAATATAATAATGAACGAAGAAAATGATGATAAATAAAAAATGGAAGAGATTAAATCATAATTAATGATAATAAGTTGTAATCATAGTCAGGACCAGGGCAAGTCAATAATGGCATTTATAGCATATTATCCATAGCGAACCCAGAGGGGGTAGATAGAATATTATACATAGAGAACCCGGAGGGGGTAGATAGAATATTATACATAGAGAACCCGGAGGGGTGGGGATGGGGATAGATAGAATTATAAATAGTTTATCAAAAGGGTATAAAGAGGGGCTTCGCCCCCGGGTGACGGTGGGTGGTGGGAATAATATACCATATTCTTATTTATAATTGTCATACTCATTTATGGTTTACGCACTCATTTATGGTTTATACATATTTCGAGTTATACCATAGATGCAGACATATAAATATACCCGGAGGGTGCGTATAGAATTCAATGGAACTTATAGTGGGTGATTGGATGCACTCTATACATATTCCTTTTTTTGAAACGTATCTCAAAACGATTAAACACGATTAAACACGATTAAACACGATTAAATACATATAGGTAATAACTAAACCCTGTAAAAAAAAGATTTAATGCACACGATAATACATTACGGATTAAAAATTTTACTCAATGAGAATATATAATTATTATTGTACATCATTTTACTATTTTACTATGTAGCATATATTAATATTTTCTATATGTAATATATCAATTATTCATAATGAGATTTATTAATATTATGGAAAGGGCAACAGATTTCGGTTCAGTTCGCTCACGAAAACATTTTTTATCTTTCTTATTGAAAATATGGTTATATATACTTCCGGCAATTACACTCGGCAATTATACTGATATAACTGTACAAACAATGCAAACGTATCAAATTCTGGGCGATAACACTTTTTATTACATTTTATTACAAACTCTCATTATTATTTCAACATTATATCTTTTTTTAATTTTATTTTATGATTTTATGAGTGAATTCACTAACACTATGGCTGGTAGTTATTTTATTGTTCTATATTTTGGGATGCAAACCAATTACATACAAATGTTAAAGACATTGTTGAATTAAAAACTATATAATTTTTATACATATTATATAGCTCATACCCTCATACCCTCATTTATGGTTTACATACTCATTTATGGTTTACACACTCATTTATGGTTTGTACATATAGACAGAGTATTATCATACATACATAGAAATACCCGGAGGGGGCATAGACCATTCAACGGAACTATCGGGGGTGGCGGAGTACAGAATATAGAGTCACCTCACCATTCTTGGATGCCTTAATTAATTGTTTATCGCTATCATTTCCAAAATCCTTTCCAATATTATAAGGAGGGTCGCAAATTATAATATCAACCCTATTTGCATCCATCTCCATCATCTTCTTGATACAGTCATCGTGAATTACGAGTTGTGTTTTTGATTTTGCTTCATTAGATACTTGAATAGTTGTGGGTTTCTCTACTTCATTAACAAGTTCCATCGTATTTGTAATTGTATCATTTTTACAGGAGTTATAGTATTCATTTTTGTATTGAGAATGGTTTCTGTGCCATTATAGGTCTTTCTTGTATTATATTGACAAGGTGTTTTTCGGTTATTATGTTTATCATACCGGGATTTCTGCGAGAAGTCCTTCAAACAACGGTCACACGTATATGTCGACATCTTATATTTATATATAATTCCCAATCTTATATGTTTAACTCAATTTTAAATATCCAATGATATATCTTATAAAAAATATATCATTCACACCATAAACCCAATGATGCCTCCCATATGGGCGCTTCGCGCCGTGGATGTGACAATCATCAAACAATCTGCACGAACGACGGATGTTTCTATTTTCGGGAAAATAACCATAATTAAAAGGTTAGTCGAGGGTGATATCTATCCCACATCTTAGATTCTTTGTAATTATCTATTGTTAAAGGAGTAATGTTACTTCGGCTGGTAAAATCAAACCCTGGTTTGTCACCAGTCAAAGATTTAAATGTAGATCCTTGATGGAATTCAAACATAAAAAACGGTTTATCTTTAAGATGATCTTGAAGGGGAGTAATCGTCTCACCCTCTTTGAGCTCAGACCTGAGATCAGTCCCACCAGTCCCCATAATACCATTTTTGTAATTGTATACAACCCAATAATTACATTTTTCTTCTTTACATTTGAGATTATTTCTGACAAATTCTTTAACATCTTTATATTCTTGAATTAGCACATCCCTTAAAGCGGTTCTAAAGAGTTTTCTAGCTTTATTTCCAATGACAGTTACATTCTTATTATCAATAATATCATCCCAACGACTTGGCATAGAAAGCTTGTCTTTAACGTATCCGTCAACGTAGGCCTCCTCATAATTCTTAAACTGACCCATAAGATTATTATCCTTGGAACTGGAAACAACTAATAAAGACAACAATACAACAAGCCTTTTTTTAAAATCTTTATGATCCTTATCATCGGTAATATTAGTACCTAGTTGTCCAAATATTGAGTGTTTGGGGTTTTCATCTAACATCGGACCGATAGTTTTCGCCCCCGGCCCATATATTCCTTTGACCCCTTGTCGTGAATAATATTTGTATGAAGCAATTCCTATATTATCTACATTAATTTTATTGTGCATACCTGTTAAAATTGTCTTCATTAAATCTGTTGGGCCTTGTTTGGCTGTATAAACCTGATCTCTGTAATTGTATTGTTTGATATAGTTTATGTTGTTCTCACCCAACACACGTTTAACCATGTCTAATCCTGTTCCTATATTTTTATTAGAATTGTTGAAGAAATCTCCACCGAATATCGCATTTTTACGAGATTTTCTCACTTTACGAGATTTTCTCGCAGATTTAACTACTTTCTTTGCTCTTGATTTCTTACCGTGTCGTGTTTTATTAGCATTATATTTTGCCATATATATATATATATATATAAATAATACATCGTATATGTTCTAAACAATCTCCACAAAGGTCTCCACAAAGGTCTCCACAACAATCACCCTGTAATTATAGAGGCAAGGTTCTCCATCTTTTAAAAATATTCTATAAAATTGAACAATATTTGATGGAACACTTAATATAAATATAAAATAAGAAGCAATGCAAAAACTTTTCACAATTCCTCTTACCAAAGCCACTGTAATCAAACGACCTTCGGCCTTTTGTAAAACGCCGTATGTTGCAGACGTTTATGTAGACGGAGAAACGGAAACCACAATGGCACACACAGCAGCACTGGGTTGTTGTGGGTTGGCCGATAAAGAGGCAACAGTGTTAATGGAAACCAACACAAATCCAAAAAACAAGTGCGCATACAAAATCCGTGTAAGTAAAATAACAGAGCGAGACCAAACATATTTGGTGGGTATAGATCCCAAAACCGCAGAAAAGATAGTGAGCAAATCACTAGAATATAACTTGATTACCACACTGAAAGACCATAAAAGCGTGGCGGCAGAAAAGAAATTTCTAAATTCCCGATTTGATTTTGCGGGAATAGATGCAAACGACAAACCCTTTATATTAGAGGTAAAAAATGTGCCATTGGCGGATTATGTGGATTGTTTGGCAAAAGAGAAGAAGCATATGGACTTCTCGCATATACCAATAAACAATAAGATTGCCTATTTCCCAGACGGATATAGAAAGAAGGTCAACACAACTGTTAGCCCCCGTGCATTGAAGCACATACAAGAATTGGAAGTATTGGTTTCGCAGGGTTATAGAAGTATTTTATGTTATGTTATTCAGCGCACGGATGTGACTTCGTTTCAGCCGTCAAACATCGACCCGATATACAAAGAGGCGGTAATCAAGGCCCACCATAGCGGAGTGGAAATCATAACCATTGTAGCGTCCTGGGATGAAGAAGGGAATGTACATTTTGTAAAAGATGATCTACCAATAAATATTCCATAAATATCCAAGTCAGGTTCTCCATATTATAAAAACAAACCCAAAAATATAAAAATAAAAAGAGGTATTATATGTTTTTTAATGTTATAGGTTTGATATATTTTAAAAATTTAGAGAAGCCATTAATAAAAAAAATATACAGGTAATGTATAATGTCCAAGTCTCTCTGTAAAGGAAAACGTGTAAAAAACCCTAACCGTTGTAAAAAAGTCCGTGGTTGCAAGGTGGCAACCGGAAAATCGCGTACATTCTGCCGCAAAATCAAAAACAAAACCACTGGCGTGAAGAAATCAAAGACTGCGAGAAAGACCGTGAAGCGTAGAAATTAGGTGACCCATTGTAAATGGATACAAGTTTGGAACCGTTTGCTGCTGTTAGAAAGTGAGTATAAATATATAATAATGAATCAATGGTAATGCAAGGTTCTCAACATTAAAATATAATAACCCTATAATTTATTATATTTATGGAAAATACATCCCCACATATATTTACAAAAATATATGAAATAATGGATCATTTCGAAAGCTTATGTGATGATAAAGTGCCAACCGAAAAAAAATACAAAGACGATGACGATTTTTTTTCATTTATATTCCAGAATGTCAAAGAGGTGGACCCAGAAAAACACTCACAAGAAGATGCCCCCCCGACAACACCAACAAAAGAAGAAGAGTCGATATCAAATGAACAAGTAGAAACAAACAGTGAATCAAATGCAGCACCAACAACCGTATCAGAGGAAAGTGAAGAGACAATCGTGAATGCGTATATAAAAAAATGTTACAAAAAAATAGTATTAAAATGTCATCCAGATAAAAACAAAACATCACACGGGTCATCAAAAATATTTGTGAGGTGTCAGGAGTATTACAATAACAAATTGCTTATCGGTTTATTATACATATTTTATTTATATAGCATTACGCCCCCGGAGCCATTAAATACGATAGACCCCAACACATTATGTAGTAAAACCCAAACCATAATAAATAGAATGGCCAAAGAAATATACATTATACAAAAAAAGATAGCAGCGTTACGCAAGTAAACACTTCATTATATTATATGATATGTTTAAATTATATAATATATATTTTATAGTATTATATATAAATGAATAATACCACAAAGCACGTAGAAAATCACAAGAGTGATTTGTATGCAGAATTAAATAAGCATGCAACAGATTCAGCAATTTATGTAAAACAATTGTTGGACAATTCAGATAATTTGGAAAATAATGTAATAGTAAATAATGTAATGCGTAGTCACAAAAAAGAAAAGGCCCCAATAATGTTAGAGTGGGTATTATCAAAAAGCGTAGAAGTGATAACAATAGATAAAATCCGTACTTTGTGTATGTAAATCGATTAATATGTATCGATAATATTAAAGCAAATGAATGATAGATTCGTGAACAAACAATTTTTCGACACTATGTGTGACGGATGGTTTGTCGGATTTTTCATTAAATCGTGTTTTTTTACTTTGTGCAGCGCTGCGATATTTCTCGGTGTTCCAAATTTCTACAAAATCGGTTGGAGCAGTAGTTTCGGAAATGACGACAAGGTTATTTTTGCTCCATTTGCGCATAATATCCCAGAATTCTTCGTTATCAAATACATCATATTTCTTGGTACCGGTTCTATATTTAATGGGAAATTTCGTAACAGCATAAGGGGGGTCACAATAAACCATCATATTTTTAGGATTAAGTTTTCGATAATCTTTATTGGTAAATTTAACTTTTTGAATAACAGGTCCAATACGGCGCATACTGTTGCCCATTTCTTTACAGAAGTCTTCTTTTTTGCCATTTAAATATTTTTGTGAATATGCGCCGAAATAGCGTCCCCCAAAGCTCATACCAAACCCGACAAATGCTTTATATGCGTTTGGACTATCGAGTAACTTAGCCTCAATGTATTGTTCTTCGCTAATAGAATCGGGAAATTTAAGAGTGCCAGCTTGTACTTCTTTCCACATTTGAATAAGGTCGGGATGGTAATCATTTGCCATAAATTTTTTGGCGTTAATCTGTGTCATATTTTTGTATACCCCGAGTGAGCCACAAAAGGGTTCCAAATATCCATTTAAATTATTTTTGTCCCATAAGTCGATTAACACGGGTGAAATATGTTTTCCTAGCCGTTGTTTTCCACCTAAATATTTCATTTAATATATAGTTAGTATAGTTTAAATAAAGGGAAACAAATCGGAATAGTTTGAAAATGTAAAAATATATATAAAATTGAATGAATAATGATTATATATAACGAATATAAATGCCAACAATAATGTCAAAAATCGCCGAAGAAAGTAATGATCCGCTATTACATTTACATAATAATTATGGGGTACCGATACATTATTTGTGGGAAATGTGCGGAAACAGTAACAATTACCGGTCATTATTAAAAAATACCACTGAACATACAATACCAAATATAGATGACGAACTAGATGCAGATTATTATAATTTGGGGGAATTGGGTGATTGGGTAAGTACGAGTGAAGAAGTTGTGAGAGAAAGTTATTTGGCTGCAATGAAGAAGTTAAAAACGGAAAGGAAAAAGTTGGAGGCGTATAAGAAGTGTGAAAAACAAAATAATGAATTCAAATTAGAAAAAATGAATGAATTGTGTGATGATGTGCAGCGTCATATATTTGAGTATTTGCCATATGATTTACAGGCGGGGGTGTATATGGAGAAATGGCCAATAATGAAAAAGAAGTTGAATAATATTACGACGGCACGGTGTTTACGTGGGGTTTGTAAAAACATAGAAAAGAATTATTATGAAAGGCCTAGGCGGCGTGGAATAAATCATCACATTCAGAAGTTTGAACAAGACCGACGCACACGTGAGTTGCGGCATATATCTAGATTATGGGCGCGACCTATAAATACGCCGGATTCGCAAATATTAGTAGATTTTCGAAATTTAACATTAAAGTCGGCAACAAAAAAGGGGCGATTATATGACGTGGAGTGTTTAATAAAAATGTTAATCAACGCAAATGGCAGTAGAAAGGAGGGATTATATAATAGTGCAAAAAAGATGCATTATTTAGGATTTAAGTTGGTGAATGTGATACGCTATTTAACCTCGTAAATAATATGCGAGATATAATATATTTTTTTACGTAATACACCGATAAAGATTTAAATCCGCACACCCCCCGAATGTGGTTATAGGTGTTAATTCATTTAATTCTTCAAATGTGTAAATGACGGGGATAAATGTGACGTTGACTGTGAATATTTAATAAGGTTCTCTATAATAATAAAAATAATAATAAAACCAATAAATAAAACGGAGGACGCTAATAAAAGAAGTCGAATAACACTGGGTCTACTGGGAAACATTATATAATACAAAAATATTTTTATTATACAATAAATTTAATTGTAAGGACTAATGCCGATAGTTGTTAATATTTCGGCCAAGAACGAAACTTTGAGAGGATTAAAGCCTACGCCGTAGCAAGGTGCGCCATAAACTGTAATATAATAATTATATACGGGAGCAAGTTGAACGGATTGTGTAATTGTAAATTGTCCCGATGATGTTGTATCTTCCACGATTTCTTTGTTTGCTTCTGCCAAGATTTGATTGACTTTTTGTTGGAGCATAGATTTTTCCACAAGGAGTGTAACATTATCAATATGTAGATTGACAGAGTGAAATGCGGTAATAAGTGTTTCTTTTGCCAATGTAATAAAGAGACTAAGTGCCTCATCGGTAATAATATTTTGCAAGTCGGTAACTTGGTCATAAAGGTTAACATATGCAGTATGTGAGCGATTAATAACGTGATAAGTTTGAGACGATGCTGGGTTACCATAGTCAGTTTCGATTTTGCGAAGTAATTCCAAATAACTGTCCTTAACAAGTTGTAGGTCGGCACTATTAACAATACGGTCAACAAACGTAATTCGGTCCACAAATTCAGTTCTGTCTTGATAAATGACGCGGTCCAAATATGCGACGCGGTCCAAAAATTCAATGCGGTCCAAATATTCAATGCGGCTCAAATATTCAATGCGGTCTACAAATTCAATGCGGTCCACAAATTCAACACGGTCTACAAATTCAATGCGGTCTACATATTGCACCACGATTTTGGTAACAATTTTTATAACTTCCTCGATAATATCGCGTGTTCGTATAGAAGAAGAACTAAATAAATTAACCGGATGATAAATGAGTCGTGTACTACCGGAAGTAACATTATTAGTAAATAAAGATTTGGAAATCATATATAGTGACAAAATAAATTATCCTGCATAAGAGAACAAACAAATGTGTGATTTAATTTCTGGGTGAGATTTGACAATTTCATTAAAACTATGGTGAACGACATAATTATTTTGTTTTAAATAAATAAGAAAATGCGGAAGGTCTTCTGGTGTCATATAATTCGAAGAGTTATAATCATTTTTCAACACAGCATAGATGCATTCATTTGGGTAATTTACAAATTCAGATAACTTTTGATTTTTCACGTGTTGTATATATTGTGCAAGTGGGCCGTTGGGAATGCAGTTAAGTGATAAAATATTAGTATATAGTTTAGTGTGTGGATTTAAGAAGGGTTGTTTAAACAAATAAATAAAACTGTTTGAAACGTTCATTATAAATATATATAGAAATAAATATAAAGCGAGACTGCCTTTATATAGTGTGTGTGTATGTGTATAAGTAAACAATTATCTCTCATAGCTCAGCTGGTTAGAGCGTGCGACTGTTAATCGCGAGGTCATAGGTTCGATCCCTATTGAGAGAGTTTTGCGCACGGATGCCCGAGTGGTCTAAGGGGGCAGACTTAAGATCTGCTATCATATTTGGTGCGTGGGTTCGAACCCCACTCCGTGCAAAAAGAATGTGTTTATTTATATGTGTGTTGTATGTGTGTTGTATGTGTGTGGTCTCATGGTCTAATGGTTATGACTTCAGACTTTGAATCTGACAACCGGGGTTCGATTCCCCGTGGGACCTAGTTCGCAGTCATAGCTCAGTTGGTTAGAGCGTCGGTCTTATGAGCCGAAAGTCCTGGGTTCAAGTCCCAGTGATTGCACCAATGTAGTCCCACATAGTCTAATGGTAAGGATATGGCCCTTTCAAGGCCGAGGTCGGGGTTCGATCCCCCGTGCGGGAAATCTCTCATAGCTCAGCTGGTTAGAGCGTGCGACTGTTAATCGCGAGGTCATAGGTTCGATCCCTATTGAGAGAGAATGGGATATAAAAATGTTCGCCTCCTCGTGGTGTGTCCTGGAAACGACAATGTCGGCTAAATGAACAAAGATGGAAACATCGACTGGGTATTGGCTTAAAGGGTAAAGGGTGTTGGCTTATAAGAACGACAAAATGTCGAAATGGGTGTTTGGTTGGCTTAAAGGGTAAAGGGTGTTTGGCTTATAAGAACGACAAAATGTCGAAAAGGTTTTTGGTAGGGTTAAATGGTTAAGGGTTAATGGTATTGATTGGGTTATATTAACGACAAAATGTCGAAATGGGTGTTTGGTTGGGTTAAATGGTTAAGGTAAAGGTTAAATGATTAAGGTTAAATGGGTATTGATTGGGTTATATTAACGACAAAATGTCGAAATGGGTTAAGGTTAAATGAGGGGGTCAATAATTTTTTATATAAACGTGTTTGTTTATATAAAAACCGATTTAGTAATACATAGCAACATATATTCTATACGCTGTACAAACAGTAAATGCAAATCCAGAGAGGTAATAAACCAAGTGCTGATAATAGTTGTTATATTTATATAAAATTCAGGTTATATATAATTATATAATGAACAAGGTAGAAAGTGAAACATCTATAAAAACTCCAAAATCGGTACAAATAATGAATATTTGTAATATATTATCACTATTAATAATGATAACTTGTTTCATAGGGATAGTAATTTTACTTTTATTAGCATTTTAAACCCTTGGCAATGAAATGGAATAATGTAATTTATAATTATATAAAATATAAATTTAATATATATTAAATGAATAAAACGGAAATAATAGGCCAGGGTTCATATGGTTGTGTATATAAACCATCAATACAATGTGACGGGACAGTAGCATCTAATAAACACATATCAAAAATACAACTGATAGAGCAGGCAACAAAAAATGAAAAGGATATTGGAGAAAAAATAAAAAAAATGGCAAAATACAGTAAACATTTTGCGCCGATTGTGGAGTCTTGCGAATTAAACATATCAAAAATAAAAGAAAGTGAATTGGATAAATGCATGTTATATGAAGAAAACAGTGACTCGTCATTTGAGTCAAATAAAATAAAATATGTTGGAAAACATACTTTATCCGAAGCATTATATAGTTTGTTAAATAAATATCCCAAGTTATTTATAAGACTATTAATAAAGACAAATGTCGATTTATTAAAATCGGTTTATTTGTTAAATAGTAATAATTTAATTCATATGGATATTAAAGAAGACAATATAATGTTGAAAGACAAAGACAGTGGTCCGATAATGATAGATTTTGGAATCTCGTTTGACGTATCATCATATGAAGATAAAAACACATTTTTCACATATGGTTATGATTACCCTCCTTGGTGTTTCGAAATAACAATGATATCATATATGATAAATAAAAAAGGAGAAAAATGGAAAGAAGAAATAGTAAGCGAAGAAGAAGTAAATAAGGTAATAGAAGATTATTTGGGGTATAATAAAGTATTTATTGGAAAAAAAGACACAATGAAACCTCTATTAATGGAATTCGTAAGTCCGTATATAAACAAGAATTATGAATCATTACACGATGAATGTTTAAAGACTGTCCAAACGTGGGATAGTTATGGACTATGTGTAATGTATTATCGTATGTTATTATCGTATGATTTAATAGATGATAGAGCGTTATATAATTATGTGTCAATATTAAAATCCGTAATATATAGTAATCCAGTAAAACGTGCATCAACAAAAGAAATATTGAAACGCATAAAAAATGAATTTAATATGAATAGTATAAATGCAAGCAAGAAACAAATATCAAAAAAGATAAATACAATGGAGAAGAAGAAACGAGATAAGATAGAAAAAAAGGTAAGACAAAGTTATGTGGATGATTTGGAACAAACAAAAGTTTATATTGAATTACAAAAGCAAAGTATAAAATAATTACGGAGATTGGTTATTATTATATTCAGTATTACACATATCAAACAATATATCAAAATCAATACTATTAATGGTGTCGGTAACCGAAAGATTAAATTTAGCATCCAGTAAATATTTATCAATAACAAAAGTAGAATTTAATTCGATATATCGACCGGGAATTTTACCAAACTCTTCTTTATATGTATTTAACGTTTCGTTATGAAATTCCGGAACTGGTTGATTATCGTTGGTGTCATTATTCAGTGATCCGTGCAATGTGATATCAAGCTCGTCTTTGTGAATCATTTTGTCAAAAATATAATGTGCAAATTGAAGTGTTGTGAAATCCATAAACGATTTATTCATATTACGCGCCGACATTTCGTATTTTTTTAATACGGGAGTTAGTTTTGTCACGAGTAAATATTTGTTATATTTGCCGAGAATGGGTTTCCAGGAATCGTGTTCGCTACTATTTTTAAGATTCGTGCAATGAATTTGTAAAATATCTATAATTTGGAGGGATAAAACATTTGCACAATGCTTGTATTTTTGAAAACACCTAAAAAGTAGGTCACACATAATATATAATATATATTTTTACATAGAAATATATATTTAATCAATTTTATATCATTGGAATTCCATTTCATTCATCGGTAATGTTTGACTTAGTTGCATTTTATTTTATAAAGTAATTGGTCAAACATGTTCTGGTCTTTCCATAAAGAGTATAATGCATTTTCATTATTGCCCGATAGACATTGTATTTTGTTGTTGTATAAATGATTACGTAAACCATTGTCAAAATACAAAAAATCACAAAAATTCCAAAAAACCAATTTCTGTGGATTTAAATTCAACTTATAAATATATTCAAATGTGGATTCAATATGTACACCTTGCATAAAAACAAGTGTCTGGTCTTCAATGTTACCCTTTTGGGTTTCGAAAAAAGATTGCATTAATAAATAAATGGGTAAATGAATTTCACAAGAAGTATAACAATCATATTGTAATTTTTGTTTCAAAACAATTGCGGTGGCATATAAGGTATCACATTTATGTAAATTTATCCAGATGGGAGTATTTGTACATAAAAACAAACGTTTGTATGCTTTATTTGAAAAATGGCTAAGAAAATAGCTCATACCAAGAATATTATAAAACACATCATTATTGTTATGAAAGTTTTTACAACTTAAATCGATAAAAATAATAAAGTCTTTGGGTGAAAATATTTTTTTATAAAAATTTATACATTGGTCCCATTTTTTATTTAATAAATCATAAATGTGAGAGCTTTCGTGAACGTCATTATTTAACAATTTAAACATTGTTTTCATAATTGCGCCAGGGTTAAATGCGTTATGAATAATGTGTGAATATTTTGTAATATGTTTAGTTTTATAAAACGTGTCTAATTGTAGCTGTTTACTTGTAAAGAAATAAAAGTATTTTTCCAAGTTTTTTTCCGTACTGTCAATGAAGTCGTAATTTTTAGCACACAATTGTTGTTCACAGGTATAAGAATGGTTTGAAATAAATTTGCGAAAAAAACAATGAGCATCATTTTTATTTTTGTATTCATACTTAGAAATGTTAGAAAATTCCATAGCGTACAATCGTGACAACCATTTAAATTTGGTTTTTTCGCGCGGGACCCATTTAGATAGAAATCGGTTTTGCTCATATTTTAAAAGAAGAGATACGTGTATTTTGACGAGTAAATAAATAAGTGGGTGATGTTTATCGAGTGTTTTCTCATAAATATAATTACACAAATATTTAAAGTCGCAATAAGAACCAAAGTAATCATTCGTCAAATGTTTATGTAAAAAAATGGAACATCGTTCTTCAAATAAGCAATAATAATAATAAATCATAATGTAAAATTGTAATTTTTGCCCCTTACCCTTTACTGTATTTCGTACATACATAAAAAAATGTTCTGTACGTTTAAATAATATATTGATTTCATTCGAATATGTGTCTTTGTGTTGGTGAATGATGCTTAAATAATTGGAAAATGCATTTTCGAAATGTATTTTATTTTCAGGACGTATAATATTAAAGTCAAACACAACAAGTTGTTCATATAAATAATCAAAAATTGCACTTTGTGTATTAAGTGGTTTATAAAATATTTCTGAATTTGATTGCATATTATAAGAATATGAGAACAACTATTTAAATCGTTTAATTATTTATGTTTTCGTGTATAAGGTTGTTGTGATCCCGAAAATCTCACCTTTTTCGTAGCACTTGTATTTATTTTTGATTTTAAAATAGATTTGGGTTTTTCTTTATAAAAAACAAACAATGAATTTATATCGTGAAACAGTAAGAGAGATTCATTAATAATAGCATCGTTACAAATACTGATTTCTTTGAGGTCATTATTAAAATATTTTTCCCAATCATTATCATTGTGTATATTTTCAATATTGTCGGGTTTACAGTCAATATTATAAGATAATATTTTATCAAAAAAGAATTTTGTATTGTTATTAAATATGCAATGTTTCGAAATAATAGTCATCAGTTTATCTTTTGTAATCATAGAATTGCAGGTATTGTAATTTTGTTTTTTTATTTTGATGATTTCATTTTCATTGTCAACATATAAAAAATAGATACAAATAAATTCTTGAACCGTAGGAGTAACATTATTTTCTTTCTTGAACATAGAATCGTAGTTGTTCCAATAATTCATATTTAAATACTAAATACAAATAAAAATGCAATATTAAACCTATATAAAAAAATAAAAGTAAGTATACTGACGTCAATAATCAATAGTTTTGAAACAGTTAAAGACAAATATATAAAACGTATAAAAAAATATATATTTGAAAGAGTGTTAAATTGGAATTTGCGTACTCAAAATAGAATTGAAACCAAATTGGCGTTTGTTTTCAATTAATAAAATGGATTAGTGTTATTAGAATGCAGTGTAACTGGTATATATTAAATACTATTATACATCAATGTGTATAAGTAAAATTGATTAGAATAGTAACAAAAAAAACATATTAATAAATGTCTAACCAAGAATATTGTATACCACGGGTAAAGAATGGTTTTTCAAATAAATATATAGAAAATACATTTGAAAAATTACAAATAGGAGTAATAGAGAAAGTGATTTGTTTACCTTTAAAATACGATAACAATTATAAAAGAGTTATCATAAAAGTAAAAATGCAGGAGGTCGTAAAAATAGACACATTATCTTACATAACAAATGAAATAAATATCAATAAATATTTTAAATTGGTACATGGTTTTCCGGAATATTGGCGCGTTTATCTCAATCTTCCGCAAAAACAAAGGTAAAATATTTTTCAACAAGAGGATGTACCCCGTGAAAGCTGATTTTTTTCTGTTGTTGAAAAATACAACAATATAAAGATGTTTGGTCCGCATTTCGTATTTCTCGTGAAAATATGTCATCGATATTACTGCATATTTCATTTGTTTTTTGTATTTCATTTTTGATATATTCCTTTTCTTGATATAAATTCGAGATATAATTGGGTTCATTGCCTTTCTCTTCATTTTTATTTAAAAGGACCTGTTTTAATTGTTCTCTAATATTTTTGAACTTATATAGTAACAAATTTTTATGGTGATCCATTTTGCGTAATAATGTAAATATATTGACTTGATAAATAATGGGATATAGAGTGCGGGCTTCTTTTGGAATAAGCATTTTCAGCCCATCTTTAATTTCCCCTATTTTGTTTTCGTGAAAATTTATTTTATCATTGTATTCATTATTTTCAATATACGAATGCATATTGTTACCAATTAATTTCAAAGATGTTTCTATTTTATCGTATTGGTTACTTAAATGCATAAACGATTGAGAATGTGATTCATATTTGAAATAACTTATCATAGAAATAAGAAGTAATATAATACTATTTAATGCAGAACTAATATTATTCCCCCAACTATAATTTAAAATAAATGGAGAACTAATGGTATTGACTGTACTGATTAATATCGTAGGAACCATTAAAAAATTAAGTTTATGTTTACTTAGTTGAGAACAAAACGCATACAGATGTTTTTGACCTTTCACATAAGTAAGAAGAATTTCGAGTTTATTGGTATGTGTGTTTGCATAATGAGTATCAAAGTTATGTCCTATTTTTTCAATGTCTTCATCTGAGCTACTATTATGGTCGTTAAAACTCGTTTCTGATAGATTGTCAAAATGGTCAATGTTCTCCATATAAAAATTGAAAGATATAAAAAATGAAAAATAAAACAAAAAGATGGAGTTAATCGAAAAAAAAAAATTCAATAATTTTAAAAAGCTTCAAAATAAGCATATTTTATTGACAACCCGATTTAACAACGACACGTGGAAAATAAATGAAAATTATAGAATACAAAATTCAATAAAATGTGTATATTGTAGTCCACACATGGCGTGTAAAAACATTGCACCGTCATCATTATTGTTTATATTGGAAATGAATAATGATGAAAATAAAATAAAAGGGATTGGATTAATACGAAATAAATTTGTAAATTACAAACATAATGTGTATGATAATATGATGTATAATCGTTTTAATTATATTGGCCAAAATTATATTTCCAGAGGAGAGATGAATGTGGAGGAGCAAATGTTTATGAAATATTTAGATTTCACGTGTTTTAAAGGAAACAGACATTTAAAGCGTGGTCAGGGTTTTACACGATATCCCTTATTACATTTATATAAATGGAAAGATAAAATAGATTTAGTAAATTATGTTCGTTTTATGTTTAAACGTCGTATGGAATAATATATGATTAGGCAAAAGCATAAAACAAAAACCTAATTATATATTAAATGAACATACAAGATTATAGTGATGATGAATTAATTCAAACAATGAATTTAAATGATCCAAGTGATAGAGAATTAGAGGCAAGAATAATTTCTTTAATCGAAAAATATAAAAATAATAATACGGAAATGGCAACATTTTTTGATCAAGTATATGACCGTTTTTTTGGAAACACGAATGATGAAGAACGCGGAATATCCGACAATGATGATGATGAAGAAGAAGAAGAAGAAGAAGAAGACGACGACAATGACGAAGAAGAAGAAGAAGGGTTTGAAACATTAGTTACTGAGGATACGATAAACAATGAAGGAAAAATAATACGTAGTAGTGATATTAAATCATATAATGAGGAACCAAAGAAGATTAAAATAGTAAAAAATATACAAGATGGAGAACCCACAAACCAGAAATCACAGGGGCAAGACATAACCGGCACGGCCCAAAATATAGACATAACAAAGCAAGTAGATGTTATATCGGGCAAAGTAAATCCTTTATTATTGCAAACGATAAAGCGTGTAATAAGTATTGATAGTCAGTATAGGAAAAACACCACAGGTCTTTCTACTGAGTTTACATTTAATTTATCGGATCCCTTAAAAGATGTGGTGTCATTAAAATTATATTCAATCGGAATTCCATATACGTGGTATACAGTAAATAATAATTTCGGTTCAAATTTTTTCTTAATACAGGGTAATTCCCCGGGTATAAATGATGCAACACTAAATGACGTAATTAATTTCAATATTCAAATAAAGTCGGGAAACTATCGCGCACAAGAATTCGTAGATACAATAAATGCGTCTTTAAATACATCGTTATCAAATGTGAGTGATATGAGTTTTGGAAACCTAACAACACAAACGCATATAGAATACAATTCAAATCGCGCAAGGGCAACTATGAATTTATTTTTTGAGAAATTGTACAACGAGTCGAGTTATGTGTTTGAGTTTCCAACGTGGACAACGCCAAATGATCCCATATTACCGGGCCCTCGCATCGAAAGTGTCCCTGGATTTCTGGGATTTAATAATACAATTTATTATTTTAATCAGATACATTCATTACGTAATATAGAGAGTACAACCAATTTTTCGGCTCAAACATTTACATTAAATGATACAAATAATTTTTTTACGATTTACAAGTATATTGGTCCGGATCCTTATAACGCGTCCACTTCTACAATAGATACGAGTTTTAATGTTGGTTTGGGATTAACTGATGGTAGTTATTCACATATTGATTTGGAAAATGCATTATCTAGTGCATTAACAACACATAGCAAATTAATAAATTCTTCAATTGTGCGAACACTGATTGATTCGGGATTACAGATTAACAATGCAAATTATTATTATAATATGACAATAAACTTTGATAGAGACACTACATCCAATGTATTGTATTCCAAACCATATATAGAATTTCCAGACGAATCTGCATTATCAATCGATAATCGTATATGGACAGACATATCGTCGTGTTTTCGCTATGCAGACCTAAGTTATGATATGGTAGAATTTGTTTCAGAAACGGCAACACTGGACCAACAAGAAGAAAATCCTGTAATAATGAATGATCTGTCATTTGAAATTAATTGTATTAAACCTGGATTTGATTTACCGATAAATGATTATTCGATTGGCATTTCAAATTCGGACGCAAATGGATATAGTTTGACACAATTTACGAATACGTTTAATAATAGTCTAAATCAAATGTTTGAATCAAGTATTACGACAAACGACCCACAAGGTGAAATAGTAATTGATAATTCGAAATTTACATTGAATCCTGATGCAACACTAAGCCTTCAAATAGATATAAATAAAACATTTATAAAAACCGATTATAAGACAGATTTATCAATTAACACTGTTATCAATACGACAGCAGAAGATATATTATCTTGTTTATTAAATAAGCTTAACTTTATTGATACATCTTTAAATGACCATACTCAAATAATGACTTCCGGAACTGTTAACCGTGATGCTGCGGGTATTTCTTTTTTTCCAACATTCCCGAATGATATAAATGACAATGAATTTTTACGCAATTCGTTTGTATTATCAGTTAAACCTACACAGCCCGAAAATAGTGGAAGCCAATACTCGCCAATTTATACAATAGATATGAAAGATTTTTTACCTTTGGATTTTTCATATAATAATGCTTTATCACCCGCTGCGGAAAATATAATAGATGCACAAATAGATACAAGTGGAGTCGTATTTGGAGATATAACTAACAATACCACTGCTCAAACAATTGAAATGATGCAGAAAATGCCAGCATTTTTTAATAGAATGTTTGAAAATTTCACAGATAATGACGGACAACACGTACTAAGTGGAACAACATTATCTGCCTCAGCAGATGGTGATAACTTTTATTATACATTAAGTATAAATGTAAACAAAACACTCAACGAAGATGCATATCAATGTCGGTTTATAGATTCATCATTTGGACTAACGAATGGTGACAAATCAGCACTGAGTCATTTAAATTTTGATCCCCGTCTGGTATACAATCCAATATCGCCATCAGCGAATACAGGTAATATAACATACGATTCAAGTGTAAATTTTGTAGATATGTCAAGCATTGTATTACCAAATCAAGAATTAATACGAAGTACAATATTATCTACCGAATCAGTGAACATTAAAAAAATAATTATAAACAATACAAATAATCGTTTTAACATAAAACCACATCAACATATCCAAACGTCTGGAAATGAAAATGACATATCATTTTATATCGCAAATGGATATTACAATAGAAATCAATTAATAACGGAAATAAACAATACATTGGAATATTCAAATACATCAGTAGGTGATACGACTGGTAGTAGTATTCGTTTAATAGATAAACCCGTAAATGGAAATATAAAACAGTTTGCAAAAATTCGCATAAATGTGCGAAAGGATTATAGCGCAAAAGATTTGAAAATAATATTTTATGACAAAGAAACATTTGTTAGTTGTTATGCAGGGGTAAGTAGTGTGCGCAATACAACATCCGATGCTACGTTAGGATGGTTATTGGGTTTCCGTAAGAAGAAAATATATGAATTAAATAATAATGATTCAAGTATTGTTAATTATACGTTTACCACAACAAATAAAATAACAAGTATTGAAGGCGATACAACAGTAACAACTGACGTGTATAACAAATTATTCATTGTAATTGATGATTATAATCAAAATCGATTAAATGATGGATTAATAACAAATGTAGATGATACAAATAGTGTACCATTACCGTCTTATGCAACACGAAATAGTGTTATATGTGACCCAATAACAAATAATGAAACATTTGATTTAAATGAAGTCAATCCAACGACATTTAACCGACTAACTCAAAATAAAATGTATAGTTATAATGCAATTCAGGAACAACACTTAACACCAACGGACCAAACGGGTGCGGCCCCATATGCAAAAGATATATTTGCAGTTATACCAATAAAGGTAAATTCGTTGCAAAATGGTCAAACATATACGGAATTTGGCGGAACATTACAAAGTCAGGAGCGTATTTATTTTGGTCCAGTAAATATTAATCGTATGACAGTTAAACTGATTAGTGATCGCGGCGATGTAGTGGATTTAAATGGTTCGGACTGGACATTTTCGTTAATCGCGGAGCAATTATATCAATCTTCGACAAAATAAATTCATCTTGTAATATAGTTATGTATAATCACATTGGATTTTGGTCCCCCTTTATAATAATTGGTATAGTTTTTTATAGTATTTATGAATTAACACCATATATGTGGTTATTTTTAGCAATAATCCCTTGTAATATATTTTTAAATAAAATAATGAAAAATATAATCATGGAACCAAGGCCTGAAAATATAAAACCATTATACGAATTTGAGGATTATGATAAATACGACAAATACGGCATGCCGTCGGGTCATATGGGTATGAGTTCGTATGCTACGTTTTTCCATTATTTTCTAACAAAAAATGTATATTTATTATTAACAAACGGATTTTTAACCGCTTTATGTGCGCATCAGCGATATGAAAGCAATTCTCACACATTGGAACAGCTATTTGTGGGTACGTTCTTGGGCGGTTTAATTGCTTATGCTTCCATTTTTTTTATGAAGAAATATTTGAAGCGTACATAATATGTATTAATAATATATATGTCCCAAGGAGATTATTTAAAACATAAAGTAACGGCAACTCTATTGAAAAGTCAATCTACATTACCTGCAATATTAACAGGTGATGCATATACGTCATATAAACGGTTTCAATTAGCAAATACAATAGCGTCAACCAGTACATCATATGAACAATTATTGCAAACAAATAAGCAAACTGTATTTGGTATGGAATTAAATGTATCGGGATGCAGTGAGTTTAAATTGTGTAAAGATACAAATACGCGACCAAATAGAGAACTAATGACAATTAATAGAGATTGCCGTAAAACAAAACCTTATGTTAAACATCCACCGGGAAGAAAAACCGCGTGTGATTGTGCACTTAATAGAAGTAAAAGTAGTAACCCTTGTAAATGCGCAACATCATTTTAGAAATGTACACATACACACGGGTATAATTATTCTTAGATATAGTATTTAAAAATAATTAACAGAATTATATTATATGCAAATAATAATAGATATTATATCAAATATATCATTGGTCGCCTTTCCGTTGTGTATAGTATATTTATTGGGATGTGATATACATAAATATATGGAGTCCATAAAAAATAAATTAGAACTATTTGAAAAACATACATATAAACTAATAAATGCAACACATTACAATGATTATTTTATAAAAGTATATCAAAATGCATTGTCGGATAAAGTATGTGATGAAATTATAAACAAATTCGAAAAAAGTGAAATATATGATGGTGTAACCTCGGGAGGATGTAATCCAAATGTAAAAAAAACAAAGGATTTTCACTTATCGCGTGGTAAATTAGAAGATTGGAAAGAATTAGACACTGCATTATATAGTTCATTGACAAAACATTTACAAAAGTATTATGCCGAAACACAATTAAGACCAATGGAAAATCTCGAAGATACTGGATTTCAAATACAGCGTTACCGTAAAAAAGATGGTCATTATGTAATGCATCACGATGCCAGTCGTGAATTTGATAAATACCGTGTATTAACATTTTTGTGGTATTTAAATGATGTACACGAAGGAGGTGAAACGAACTTTTATAATAAAATATGGGTAAAACCCAGGAAAGGACAACTTGTATTATTCCCTGCAAATTGGAATCATGAACATATGGGATGTATGCCAATATCAAATGATAAATATATAGTAACCGGTTGGATTTATACACGTGAGTTGTATATTGACATGCCGGAAGAAGTAAAAATGTATTTACAACAAATGCAAAATAGGGAAGCAACACCACAATCAAATGAAAATATGGAATCTGTAACCAATGAAGAAAATAATAAAACAATTGAAACTGAAACAGAAACGGAAATTTAAAATTAATATAATATTATAGTAATTTTAACAATTATCATGACCAACCATCAGTCCCATATGTTGTTGTTTCGTGAACGCCACTGTACATAATAAAGTTAACAACTGTATAAGGGGGCTTTCGTGGGTCTGCATTCCCCAGATTTGCCAGAGTAATCTTCGGTTTTGCATTTGTCTCTGCTGCGTCAATACTAATACGTGGAAACATTTCTTTCATAGGTCCCGTCTCATGATGTTTAAAACGCAATATTGAAGTATAAACGTCTTTGGCTGTTTTTTTACTGTTAGTCGGCCAGTCAAAGTCCGCAGGCTGTGCGTGTACATTTGTATGTAATGGAACATAACCCATGTGATTATTATTTGACTCGAGGCTATTAAATAGATGACCATAGCTCTTTGGAAAATTAGATTTATGATTATTACTGGTGTTGTCGTTGTCGTAATTCCCAAAACTCTTTAACACATGATTTACGTTTATAGTATGACCTTCGGTAAACGTGGTAGAATTTATATTATGTTCATGACTAGCCAATTGAGACACATTACACGTATTATTTCCAAGTTGTCCACTATTATCTACCGTTACACCACTTAGACCAGTATAACTAGTTGCAGTATTTGCCAAAATGGGAAAATTCTCTTTTAAATCAGGTACTTTAAATTGTCCGGTCGGTGTTATTCCGTATATACCACCGTTATCAGTGCCAGTGCCAGTGCCTTGATGTCCTAAAATAGCACCCAAAGCAGGATAATCACTTGTGCTATATGTACTACCATCACAAAGGAGCCATCCACTTGGAACTTTGACCTTTCCAGCGCAAAACATCATTGTAAATCCAACGGGAAATAATCCATAACCAGGAGAAGGGTTATGTGCATTATATATATCTAATTTTGCACCGGCTCTTGGTGCGGATGTGTTAATACCTACATTACCATTGCTATCGACAACCGAAATGCTGGGTTCGGCCACAAAATGCCCGGCATTATATGTGTCTCCATTTGTATTGATAATTTCTAACATATTATCCATTTTTTCGTGATTTACTTTGACAACAATATCAGTATTGCTATCATAAAAATTAACGTGTGAACCTGAACTTACGATGCCAGATGGAAAAGATGTTATGTTTGTAGTGCCACGTGTTGAAAAATACGAACCCGTAAAATACTTAAATGATGGACCATCAATACGAAGAGCGTGGCAAGGATTTTTAACACTATTGGATTGATATACTTTGTTATCGAATTCATCATACAATTCCACGTGTGTTCCAATGCAACATATATTTTCCTGAATCGCATTTGCTGGATAATAGACAACCATTGATTGTATATCCGAAACATTGTAGTTTGCACCGAGGTCTATATCGATAAACGGATTATTTTCACCCAGTTGTGATATATAACCACCATTGATAGCATAATAATCGACATTATCATTTACATTATTTTGGTGGTACTCATTAGAATATTCAGCGGCAACTGCTGTTGTACCGCTTGCAACACCTCCGTTTGTACTAAGTGCAATATTTGTGCCATTTACCCATACTTGTATTTCAACAATGTATAAATAGTCTGTGTCAGTTATAGTGTGAAGATTTCCTGTTTTATTTGGCATATACAAACTTTCAGCTATAGTGATGTCGTCATCTGTACCACCACTCCAATTGAAAAACGTCGCCGGGCGTTGTTTTTGAACGCGTATTTTGCGAAATTGCTGCACAATTAATGGTCGGTTCGCAACAGGAGTTGTTGTTGATGATTTAACATATGTAGTGCCATTGTATATTTTAGCAGATAAATCAATATCTGTTACACTTGTTGTAAAATTACTACTTGTCAGTGTATTCCACGCCGGACCTTGATATCGATATAAACTGGAAACATTATCTGTAGTAGTGGGTGAAGTCGGTTGTGTTACGGGAGATGTGTACAACAATGCATCATGTTCGTCATATAATTGAAGAACTATACCTTGTGTGCGAAATCTCCAAGTCACATCGTTTGTAGTAGTATCAACATCAAAATGAATTAATACCGCTTGAATATCGTTAATATTATAATTCGCATTTAATGATATATCTACATAAGGATGTGTTACACTGTTATCTGCAAAAAACGTAGATGTAAAAACACCATTATTAATATTAGAGTACGATGATGCAGTACTAACAAGTGGTGTACCGCTTACGGTGCCACTTGCTGCAACATTTGTGCGATTAATCCATAATTGCATTTCATATAAACCAATGTATCCATTATTTTGAACATCATCTGTTGTAGATTTGCGATACAAACGTAATTTACGAAATTCTCGATTATTTACATCACGAATAGTTGACGCGGTTTGTACATCTTGCAGTAATGGTCGGTTCGCAACATCGGCAGCATCATATGTAGGGCCATTGTATATTTTAGCAGATAAATCACTATCTGTTACACTTGTTGTAAAATTACTACTTATCAGTGTATTCCACGCCGGACCTTGATATCGGTATAACGCAGAAACATTAATTACCGTATGGGGTAAACCCGCCTGTGTTACGGGAGAAGTATGTAATAATACATCATTTTCATCGTATAATTGAAGAACTATACCTTGTGTGCGATATTTATGAAGGGTATGACCGTTAATATCAAAATAGATTAATGCCGCTTGAATATCGTTAATATTATAATTCGCATTTAATGTTATATCTATATATGGGTGAGTTACAGTTTTATGTGCGTGAAAAATAGTTGAAAAAATACCATCATTAATTGTAGTGTACGCCGAATCAGGGTAAGCAGGCGTACCACTTACGGTGCCATTTGCTGCAACATTTGTGCCATTAATCCATAATTGGATTTCATATAAAGTAATGTGTCTATCATTATTTGTTGCAGATTCGCGATACAATCGTAATTTACGAAAGGTTCTATTGTTTGCATCATGACTACTTACATCACGAATACTAGAAGGTGTTTGTACAACTTGCATACCCTTATCATTGGTCGTATTTACAACGATATTTGTGTTAAAATTTACATTTGTATCATTATTGTTATATTCATAATCGTTTGTAATTATCGAGCCATTCACTACAAATTCTTTGCACTTATCCACTTGAACAAACGAAATATCGGTGTTTCCTGATAAATTCCCGTTGGCATTTAAAGTGGTCGCGGGTTTTAAACTACCCCCATTTAATTTTATACTATTATATGAACCATCATTTCCAATATACAAACCATTTATGCCGTCATTATTCAACATTTGCAATCCACTATTTACACTATTTAAAACGATTCCTCCTGAACAATCGGTAGTTGCCGTTTTATGAAAAATACTGGACACATCAGTGGTGTTATACATATTTACAATACTCCCCGATACATCCAATGTGTAATTCGTGTTATCGACAAATTTACCGACACCAATAGTACCAAAACCATTGTCAATATTTACCGAAAGATCCATAGAAATAGTACCGGTGCTAAGAGCAGCCGTATTGTGATAAAACTGAATACCTTTACTATGTTCTCCAATATATTGGAGAATTTCGCCACTAACACCAATACCACCAGAGCGGGGAAAGTGCAACCGATTTGCGCCAATATTGTCGTTTTGATGGTCCACACTTGAACCAAGTGAAATATGCGAATCGATAATGGATGCGTTGGAATCGTAAAAACTGTCACGCGCGTGATATAATTTTGATACTTCGTCAGTAGACAATGTAGTATGTTGATAAACTCTAAAATATTTCATTAGATAAGATGAACGGGGTGTATTCTGGTGAGAAGGTTTATTAATAAGATAGTGTGAACGTGTTTTATGCATTACTGGCGTTGTTGTTCCATTTGTTCTATTGCGGTCCATTGCTCCATCTGTGACTTCTTGGTCGTGGTTTACATTACCGTCTATATATAAATATGCGTGTGTATTTGAAACAGTAACCACTACATGATAAAGTGTATTAATAGATAAACCGCGACTTGTTACGTCAAATGTAGTATCAGTATTACGCGTACCAGTTCCGTTTCTTATTGCTACCCTTAAACTATTGACATTACGAAAAAGAATTATTGCTTTATTACCATAATTTCCATCACTAAATTCAAATATACGTTGATTTCCATCACTACTATTACTGTCATTAAATAAAAAGTATGTTTCAACGGAAAATGACCCGCCAATGGGAAAGGGTTCAAGTTCAATAAACGCGCAATTATTCAATGTGGAATTACTTAAATCAAGACCTGTTTTGGAAATCACATATGAGCCACTAATATCTGCTTTTAATCCGCTTACTTTATCATATACAGTGTTTTCGGTTGTATTTAATCTAAAATCAAAATCAATTGTTGGTGGAGTGGTAACATATGAAAGCACATTAAGTGTTTTGGCTTCAATCACGTTGGATTGAATGCCAATGGCTGGGTCGCCCAACAATGTATTTGCACTAACATCCCAATTTGTATTGTCTACAAGACCACCTTTACTGGTCAAATTACCAGAAACATCTATTGTAAAATTGTGGTTTGTGTCAATACTAAATATGTTTGCGGGAACATACGTGTTTGTATCCAAATCTGCAATACCAATAACACCGTCAACATATACCGAATTGTTTTCGGCAATGGCATTGCTGTATGAAAGGTCGTATGGAAATGAAATAGTGAAAGTTTCGGTATAATTTGTATCGTCTACAATATGTGTAGTACTTGCGGTGGCACTTGAAAATGTTCGCACGTTGCCAATGGAAGGTCCATCAAAACGATAGTATGATTTATTTTCTGTGATTTCTCCTTTATAAATGACATTTCCAAAGTTACGTAATTCAATAATATACCCGATTGCGTGTGCTGGTGTACTACCATTATATAGCAATAATGTTTCAATGTCTTCAATATTATGTGAATCCGGTAAAATAACGCTAATATAATTCTCAGAATCCGAAATTTTAGTGGTTGGGCTTGTTGTGGCAGTAATACCTGTCGCGAGGTTTTCATTTGTTAAATTATTAATTCCAGAAGATGGTAAATTTTTGGCATATACTTTACCATCGGGGGCAATATTGCGTCCATTTACCCATATTTGGAGTTCATTTACTTGAATAATCCATTCTGGTGTTGCGCCATTCGTATCAGGTTTTTTTCGCGTTAAACGCACTTCATTGAATGTTTTTTGATAAAGATTATAATCATTGCTCAAATGAGACACATCAATATCTTTTGCAATAACCAAGTTATTATCCACTGCCAATGCAGCACCTGGGCGATGGTCAGTACTGCTTGTTTCAATAACAGTTCCAGTATTATTAATTGTAAATTTACGTGGCAATTCCATCCCGCGTGTTGAATCGTCGAGCCATAATGAATTATTCGACATAATGTGAAACTCGCCAATACTCCTACTTGTTATAGCGGGAATCGATGTATCAGCTCTTTCAGTTAATATAACCGCAAAATACTGATATCTTTTCGACTTGTTAATGGTATTAAATTCGGCAATACCTTTTGGATAAGTGATGTTTGATAAAAAGTTATCAGTGTGATACTCAGGCATACGTGTAATTGGACCATTATAATTACTGTATGATTCAGTTATATCTCCGGTATTAGTCATATGTCCACTTACAAAAGCGTCATAATCCCCAATGCGTTCAAAAAACTGTCCATTTTGAGATGCATAAAATTGGATTTTTTGACAATTCTCCCCCGAAAGATCCCAGCTTGGCCAACCAATGGCTGCGCCATACGCATAAATAGGTTCGGGAAGCTTTAAAATAAACCACCCACCACCGGAAGCATCAACATTACAACTTACATCTTCGTGAAGGGAGTAAACGCCATCAACACTAAATCCCGGTCCCTTTTTTAGATTACTTATACTATCAAATAAAATGTTGGATGGACCATCCCGATTATATGCTTTCCATAAGTATTCATCATTATTTACATTAAACTTCCAATACCCATTGGAATTGTCAACCACGGGTACAACAAGGTAATCCATCGTTGCTTTTGCAATAGTCGGTGGATAATATTGTGCTTTGTTTAATGCAAACTGGTGTTTTTCATCAATACTATATGTGGTGTTAATATGCCCGTGACTCTCATTAAATGAGATCCCATTTTCATTATTTGACATAAAACTGGCAACACCATAACTAGCATCGTATGTGCGTAATAGTTTATTCATAAAATTGGGTTGTGTGTCATCATTATTCAATCCACTTTGATAGAAATTATAATCCAATAAAAATTTCACTCCTCCGGTAACTCTTAAATCTCCATTTACGTGTAAATTGTGCAACGGTAAAGAAGTATTTACACCGACGCGGCCTTCATCCGCCACGGTCAAATTTAAAGTATCGCCGGTGTACATATTTACACGGTCAAATGATGCAACGTGGGGCAATTCTCCGTCTCCACTGTCATATGATGTGCTAATAACGTTGGCTGCACCACCATTTCCATTTGATGTAAAATTAGAGTTGGCTACATTTCCAATAGCAGGTCCATCAATACGATAATATTTTGAAGCATTTTGTATGGAATAACCCGCGACTTCAACACTGTCCTGAAACAATCGCAATGATGTTCCAATATTACGTCCGTTATATACGGCGTGTGGTGTAGCGGCGTTCCATCGTGACCAAAAAACAACACACACCAAATCCGAAATATTATATGTGTTTGATAGCGAAATTGTCAATGATGGGCGTTTTGCGCCAGTATAAAACTCATTTTCTGTTATAGTGGTTGCTGCGGCAGCAGTTACAAACGAATCATCATTTATATTGGTAACTTTATAACCATCGGAATTCCAAACAGTTACAGCAGTACCATTATTATCAACCGAACTGTTAGAAGCAGTACCCACAGTTTTTGCAACATTGGTAAGTGTACCATTTACATTTACCCATATTTGGATTTCAAGTGCGTGCATTTTCGTTAAATCTGTTGTGTATCCGCCGTATCGCGAACTTAAATATTTATCCACATAATCACGTTTCCACACAAGTTTATTAAATGTCCCGGTTATATTTTCAACGCGTGTGGTGTTATCCATATTACGCTCTCCTCCGCTTAAAACACTCCAATTTCCGCCATTATATCCTTGATAATCGTCGTGCGTACTATTATAACGAATTTGTCCAATTGCGGCGTCGGTTCCTTTTGGAATATTTTCGTCCGTCCCGACCGGTATTTGCAACGCGCCAGAAGAACTAATATCAAACACGTTTGAATTTGTAGAATTAATACTATTTGTAATAAGATGTATATTTTCCATATTAAAAGAATAAATTTTATCGTTTAATGTTGTTTCGGGGTTGTAATAATTTGCAAAATATAATCGTGCAATACCCAGAACAGAATTTGACGTGTGATCACTATATGTGTCACTTGTGTTTGTTGATGGTATTTTTGAGTTGAATGATAAATCGCGACCACTATCAATACCACTAGCAGTATAAAAACGGTCAGTAGTATAACCACCCGTCCACATTTCTATTTGAGGACCATCAAAACGTAATTGTGCTTTATCATACAGGGGGGAATTAACATATGAAGTACCATTTGATTTATAACGATTGATTACTTTGGTAGATAATAAAGTATTGTTATTGTAAATACTTAGACCAGTTCCAACGTTACCTCTTCTTGTATAAGCATAATTTGCATTGTCATCAGCATAATATATAACAATACTAATTAAATCATTTATATTATACTCTTGTGCCAAATCAATGGCCACAAACTGTTTTTGATTTTGTGTATTGTTCTGGTCGGTTGTACTGGTGGATGCACTTGTATAAATACTAGTTAAAATATTATCGTTAATATTAGGACCCCTTGCAGCAGGAGTTGAACCATATGCGTCAAATGCAGATGTAATACCATTAAGTGCTACATTTGTAGCAGTGCCATCAATGTTTACCCATATTTGCAGTTCGTGTATAGAAATACGTGCATCTTTGTTCCCGCCCGAAGATATAATATAGTGTCCACTACTACTATTACGTTTAAATCCTTCTATTATACGCCGCACTTCTACTTTGTTGAATGTATTGACACACATATTTGAAACGTGTGGTGCGTAATATTTATTGGGACTACTAATGGGTTCGTCCATAGTAGACCATCCAAGATGTGATACAATATTATTACTACCATCCACAAAATTATTTTCATATTGTGTAACATTTCCAATGGCTGGACCGTCAATGCGATATACATGATCCACGTGTTCAATGTTTGTACGATAAACAATATTACCGTTATTACGTAATTCAATTTGTTTATCTTCCATTGCGTGAAGACCCTTAAACTGAGTCCCACGAACATGACCTGAATAAATAACAATGGATTCTATTTGATTAATAGTGTAGTATTTGTCTAATACAACATTCCACTGTGACGTCGCGTTTCCTGCTGCGGCATATCCATTTCCACTTATATCATTATCATTCGCATTAGCATTAGAAGATGTACTTCCATTTGAGCTAAGTGCAACATTATTACCGTTGATCCAAATCTGGACTTCGTTAATATTTAGATATTGCTGATCGAGATAACTATTAACATACAAACTATTAAACGTGTTTGATGTAATGTTTGTAATATAACTTGTAACTCTTTCAGTTGATTGTGTACTGCTATCACCACGGTCTTGAATGTTTATAATAGAACCAGATGATTCTGAATTTGAAAACGATGACACATTTCCAATGGCGGGACCGTCAAAACGATAAAATGGACGCCCAATACTTATAAGGTGATTATAAAGCAAATCGTCATTGTAATAAACTTGCATTTGAGTACCAATAATACGGTCGTATATAAATTGACTACTGGCTGAAGCACCGTCATCCATACGATTGTAAATAACAATACTTTCTAAATCTTTAATATTGTAAGAATCGCTTAATGTAAGTAATAACCAACTGTTTGCACCGGTTGTTTGAGCCATATCGTATGTATTTGTACTTGGTTCACTATCAAGAACACCATCAATTAAATTGCCTGGACCATATTGAGTAGTATCGTTGTTATTAAACACAGATGATGCACTAGCAGTCGCAGTAGTTGCAATATTTGTACCATTTATCCACACTTGTATTTCGGTAATATTTAAATAACTAGTGGATGTTTGTTGAAGTTTAACTTTGTTAAATAAAAAATGATTAATACCTGTGCCTGTAATAGTTGTCATAATTATTTATATATACACATTAGAATTAAAGAGACAATATACAAACATATTTTTAATTATAGTAAAATATGTTTAAAGTAGTGGGGGTTTCTCAATAATGGTAGAATGAAATCGTATTATTTTAAATCCATGGATAAGTAGTAATATTATGTACCCCGCTGTATATAATGTATCTTACTAATGTTGATGGCGGATAGTAATCAGCGCTGTTTCCTGAATTGGCAATGGTATTGGGAACATTACTGTTATTACGAGTACTATTTACATCGTAGTAATACTTGACATCTCCATTCTCGCGTGCCCTTTCAATAGTCTTCCCGATATTGCCGGCATGGTTTTGATTGGTATTTTGACCGGATGGCCTATATACTCGTGCACCATCTTGATTATTAGTACCGTGCCCCGAGCCCGTGGCGTTCTGATGATTATGCAGGTTTATACCGGTTGAATAAACTGCGTTATAGGCATTATTATTACTGTGTCCCACCTGGTTCAAAGGAAACTTAGCGGAACTCATGACTTGAAGCCCATCCTCGTTACTAGAATTACCATCAGTAGGGGGATCGGCAGCATATCTACCTACACCAGTCGTATTTGTGCTATTATAATTGTATGTAAATGGAAAATATTTATCAAAAGTACCATTCCCACCACTATGGGATGTATTCAAAGTAGTACCTTTATTAATATTATTATTCCAATTAGAACTACTATAATTAACATCAACCGTGTGACTATGACTTGCCAACTGATTGGTAGTAAGTGTTTTATTTCCGCCAGTTTTACTTGAATCAACTGAAACATTTTCGTCACTTGCTATATTTATACCAGTTACATCAGCAGAACCGTGTGCAGAACGCGTTGATAAATTTGGTACGTTAAAATTAGTTCCCGCCGTACCTCCATAGGTAATACCAATAATATCTGCCAACATTGGATAACCACTTGCATCATACAGGGTACCATCACAAAGAAGCCATCCACTTGGAACATTTGTTTGACCATCTGTGCCTCCAAAGATAATAATAGAACCAACGGGATAAACACCATAACAATTCGCATTTCCACCAACGACATTTAATGCATAGTTTTCTGTGTTTGTGGTGCCAATACCTACACCCGATTTATTAAACCGTACTTTTTCATCTGTATCCATAGATGTACCGCTATTTAAAGTCATAAATTGTTTGCTTACAACTCCATTAATAATTTCAACCGCGCTTTCGGTTGATGTATTCCCTGGTTTAATCACAACGTGTTCGGCGATTTGATTAACGGTTTGAACATTTTTAATATGGGTGGATGATTTATATTTGATATTTTCAATAATAGTATGTGGCAATGTTAAATTTCCTGTAATGTTTAAGTCTCCAATAAAACGCAAATTACCGTCGGATGAAATCGTATTTGAAGCAATACGAATAGTATTATCGATTCCTTGTAAAGTGATTTCATCAGTAAATTCCAATTCGGTAAGTACTATATTTTTATACAGTGAATTCTGACCAGAAAGATTATACACACCAAAATGATTTCCTTGAAGTATTATATTATCGGTATCATAATGTGTATATAATAAAGTTTCGGTAGGAGTTCCAGTTCCATCAATATTAAAAATAATGTAAAATTGTATTGTATTATTAATAACAATTACTTTTAATCTATGATATTGGCCTAGGTTCCAAGAGCCGGATATCAACGATGATAATGCAATTTCCACAAATGAACCATTTATAGATTTATATATTCTCCATTGATATCGTATGGTATTAGTATTTCCGCCATAAATACTGAACCTAAATCCGGTAGAACTATCGTGTGCCTCATCTAGGATAGTATTGAAATTGTTGGGTTGACTCATAGATATGACAATACCGACTACATCATCATCAACTGGTTTTATATCACACTATACACATAATTAGTATAATTACCTGGATTAAAAAGAGAATATCTTGTGTCTTGATTAACCCCCAGTTTAATATATTTGGGTGTCACGTTAACAACGAATGTATACGGGGTATCCCCCCCCCCATTATTGTCACTCGTCCGCTGCCAATCTTTCCAAGTTTCACCAGAACCATTACCAAAGTTGGCGTCATTGTTTGAATTATATATTTCATTATTCACTGCGTTAACTGAGTTTGTATTCAAATAATGCATTGTCATAGATAAATCGTTACCTCCAAACAAAAAATCGTTTGGTGTATGGAAAGTATGTGCAACTTCCATTGTAACGTCCGGATTCAATGCTATGTCTATATCAGTGTTACTACTTTGTTTAATTCCAAAACGCGTAGCTTGGTCTTGTTTATAAAGCAATGTATTGCCGTGAGACATATTTATTTGATTGCTTATAACCATTTTCATAGAATCACTTGCGCTAATGTGTTGAAGCGATTTATTATATTTTGTTACATAATCGAATTTGGCGTCGTAATTAATTCCGTGGTCACGGTCATTGGATTGTTTTTTTCCAACGGACAGTGTTTTTGGTTTTGACGCACCTTGACCATTTAACGCATAAAACCAATATGAAATATCATCGGGACTAAGTGCGTAATTAAAAACTTGATAAGACCCAATGTAACCTTGGAACTGTCGAGTGCTGTATTTAAAATTAGTATCCCCACCTGACCCGCCATTATACCCACCATTATACCCACCAAATGTAATATACTGGGGACTCGTATAACTACCTGTCGGTGTACCCTGAACAGGTTCAATATTTTCACCGCTCCAATCTGAATTTATAATATTGTACCGAGTTGCATCTGTAAATGGTGCAAATACGCCATTTAAATATATTATTGGCGTTGAATAGGGTTTAATAACCAACGTAAGTGTATTCCATTGTGCAACTTCGTATCCTTTCCAATTGCCATTTATTTGAAATGCTTTTCCTCCACCATCACTGTCGTGAGCATATAATGTCCACCCCTGATAACCCAGCGTAGTGTTTCCTATGCCTCCTCCGTTTCTTATTAATGAAAGTGTTCCTGAATTTGAAACCCGACTATTATTGCCCTCGCCTGTAATCGTTGCTCGCCAAAACTCATTATCGGAACCATTTGTCTGATTATCGTGTTTCACATAATAGCGAAATTGCAATGTAAAAACACCACTGTCGGGTAATTGCATACTTGGTACAGAACAGTAGGAATTTACAATGGATGCGTCGAATACTTCTGTTCCAGTATAAGAATCCGGTGTAACAGTTAACGCGTGATTAATACCGTATGCCCCCAAATAGGTTTTGCTGTCATAACTGAGATTAAGACGATTTTTAATTTCGTAACCATTACCACGGACGTCGTCTTCAATGGACCCTTTTGCCCCGTATTTTTGGAAATAATAGGCACTTATAAGCCCATTGGTGCTGGATGGTGTGGCTATAATGGCTTTACCGTGTTCAAGTGTCACATTACCCGCAACCAATCGGTTTGATTTAACATCACCGCGTGTAGATGCGTGGGTTTGAAAGGATGCATCTTCGGAGTGTAAAACATAACTATTGTCAATATATACGCGATTGCGCGCATTAAATTTATCGCCTCGGTGCGGTTTAATCAAATCTCCCAAGCAATATTCGTACCCGTCTAATGCAGTTGTCCAAAATGTTGCATCATCGCTGGTTAAAGTACGGCCAAAAACCATATATGTCGAATAATATTTATGTTCAGCGTTTCCACTTGCACTTCCCACACCAAATGTATAACTATATGGACGCATTGTTCCAATATTTACGCCATCAATTATGCCGGATACATTATTTGAAGTGTTATCATATGCTTTTTGTGGTGTTAACATTAAATTGCCATAATTACCAGGATAATCAGGCGTAACACCATCAATTGCATCATTATTTGTTAAACTTGTTGTAATTGTTGTGATTACTCCATTTACATATATTTCAGGAGACAAATGCGGTTTTATATTGACAACAATAAAGTGCCAAGTGTTTGTGGCTAATACACCAGTACTTGTTGTAAAATTAACATAACCATCGTTTTTAAAACCACCAAACTGAATAAATAATTTCGTATGGTCGCTACTGTCTGTTCTTATATTTAGTGTTCCGATTTGTTCGCTCGATGTGTAAATGCTTTGAATACCTGCATTATAAATATCTTCTCCCATAGCAGTCGATGATTTAAAATACCGCACACATATACTGAACTCGCCATTACTGGGTATTTTCATATCAGGTATAGACATAAAACTGCTAACATCTTCACCACTTAAATCAAAACCATAGTTAGTAAGTTTAGTTTCATCATATACATTATGGCTAACGTCGCACGCGGCGTGGCCTGAGCCGCGCACTACATCTTGAATAGACCCGACACCGCCGTCGACTTCAAAGAAATACCCGGCAATGGCGTCTTTAAAATAACTTTTAACGTCGCTATTATTCAGTTCCAATGCGTTTTCAATAATAAGAGCATTTGACGGGGCGCTACTCTCTACATCTACAAATGATTTACCCACAATTGCATTGTCTTTAATTTTAACAATGGGTCCTACTGTATTGACCGCAGTAGGTACAGGAGCATCATAAGAATTATTGGAAAAGCTCATATTATTATCAAAATTGGTCTGTATACGATGACCCAAACTGTCTGCATTTGAACCGGTTGAAAATACAGTAGCACTACTATCTAATAAAGTACGTGACCAGTATTGGTTTCCGCTTATTTCCAGTGCTAATCCCGACCCGGGTTTATAATATAATTTAGCGTCTCCTTCAAAATCGGGGTCGTCAATAGTCAATGAGTGTAAACCAATACTACCTGAAACATCGAGCATACATTGTGGGTCTGGATTGCCAATACCAACATAACCTTTATTATAATTAATATATTGAACGGTATAATCAGTGGGTTTAATGTATACCCCCATGTTATTATTGACAACCATTTTCATACCACTGTAAAATGGATAAATATAACCATTATAATAAATATTGTCTATGTTTGCTTGTGTGTTTATTGCCTTGTTCCAAATATCCACACGAAATATTTTTGACGTTGTATATGATGATGTATTACCAAGAGGTGCGCTTGCTCCAAAACTAACAAAATTATCATTATCCGTGTTATAATCTGCGGTGCCATAATTGGCATACATATCTGGAAAAGTATATCCCGCACTGGTAGTATGGTCAATAATTTCAGTGCGGTCTAAATACAGTTTAAAATTAAGACCTTCTCTAACAAGTACATAATTGTAAAGTGTTCCTTCTGTTAGCGTTTGTGATGATTGCAGCGTCAGTAGGACCGTGCCATAATGAAACAACATCTTTATTTCGGTTCCCGCATATTGAATTAATATACTATTATCTGCGTCGTATGATAAAGAGAGTATTTGGGAGTTTGATGTCAAATCATCCAGTGTCATCCACCACGAAATAGTAAAATCGTTGCTTCCAAAATTGGTGATTTCTTTTGGAAAGGCAGCCCAGTCAGATGTTGTACCGTCTGTATATATACCAGTTGTAGTTGCAAGTGTTGCACCCCCAAATAACTGAAACGAAGCATCACTATATAAATCTGTTAAACTGGAAAAATTCTTGTTACCATATCCATCATTATAACCATAAAACTGAAATGTATTACTGGGAACAGGAAATGTGTCGGATACAAAAGTAGTGTTCGCACGGTCGCCAATAGAGTCATAATTTAATGTGGTCCAATTCGAATTGCGATAAAATTCAAAAATATTCGAAATTGTATTAAATCGCATTTGTCCATTTTCTCCTCGTGTATCTACACTACCTCCGGATGCAGGGTGTCTAGGAATGCGCAATGATTTTGTATTTTCAATAGTTACAATATTTCCGTGTGAAGGAGTTAAATTTGATAAATTTAATTCGTCAGGAATATGTAATATGTCTGAATGAGAAACACCTTTATTTCGTATAGTAGTAGACATATTGTATATAATTATTAAAGGTATTAATAATTATATTTTATCATTAAATAAATAATTTATAATTAAATTAAAGTCTTTGTGTTTTTTTATTTTATATTACAATATCTGTGAATTAGAGAACCCCCGTATAAATAATGGATTTCATTTGGGTTGATTTTGGTAACCAATTATCATTACCATTTGTATTATTAGTAGTACTCAGTGAATGTGTTACCGTCACATCTTGATTAGTAATATCTAACACATTATCTGTGTTCGTGTGAAATGGTAGATGTGCATTATCCTGATTTGTATTACCAATATTTGAAAAATTATTGCCATAATCGGTTTTCTGTACAACATCATCCTTACTATTGGCATTTGACACGGATGTACCCGCTGGTGTTATTATATTATATAGATGTGAATACTGTGATCTTCTGCTGCCGCTGGTGTTGAACCACCTAAGATATTTATAAAAACGGCGGTGATCGTGTCTGTTACCATCCACATTTAGCCCTTTAAATTTTGGTAATATAAAATTATCACTCATCGATGTGTTACCATCACTTCTAACATATTGTATTTTATTTTGTGTATCACCGTGTGCGTTATTAAAAGATAAATCCCCGGGTGTTGCGGTAACAGCGTGACTATGACTTGCAAGTTGATTGGATGTCATTTTATCATTTCCCATTGTGTTTGGTGTGGTATTCAAGGTGTTGGACCCATATGCATAATAGTTAGTATCAAAATCGGGTAAACTAAAGGTATCATTGCCATTTCCATTACCATATGTATTACCAATAATTGCATATAATTCGCTATAATCTGTTGTCACCAATGAGGTTCCATCACATAGTTTCCATCCAGGCATAATATTAAAATTGGGATTAGTATTATCCACTTGAAATGGATACATCATAATAGACCCAACTGGATAAATACCAAAAACGGTACCGCTTACATCTAAACCTCGGTGTGTATCAATGGTGGTTCCGCGCTGATTTTTATTAATTACACCCGCTTGTCCGTCTGGTTGAATGTGTAATCCGGCATTTTTGGAAAAAGCTATATTTCTATCTACCGCACTACCTGTTGTGCCCATTATTAATGGATTTTTTGCATTTGAACCACTGGCGTCTATTTTCAATCCCGAATCTTCATTATTTGCAAATATTTGAAATCCTGGCGCATTTGCATCAGAATTGTGTTGTAAATAATCAGGAATAAATGTTTTAATCCCACCCGACACATCATAATACACATTACCAGAAATATTTAAACTTCCGTCAATAATAACTTTTTGCGCAGCATTTAAATGAATGGAACTACCTCCTAAAATACCATCTCCTTGTAATTCTAAATGATTCACATCGACTGACCCATTTGCAGGTTTGCTGTTTGTAACAATTCGCGTAGCGCGTAACATAGAGGGTGTTGCATCATGTTCCGGACAAATACTGATTTTCTTTATGTTATGATTGTAAATATATTGTACATCTCGCTCAACAATAGCATTTGTAATCGTTCTGTTTACATCTATTGTAGTATTTCCATATGCACATTTATTTGTATTGATTAATGGATTAAGTACATTATTATCGGAAAAACACTTGATGGTATTGATTTCATTTATACTGAGTTCTTTTCCAAATGTAGCAACGTTGTAAATTTTCATTGGCCAAATGGATTCAGCTGCATCATTAAATCCTCTTGGTACCATCTCACCAATTGTCCATAAATTAGTGTCATTTCCGGTAGAAAAACTACTAATTCCGCCAACAATAGGTGTGTCATTCGTTACAATTAACTCACCATTTAAATATAACTTCGTACTATTATTTGTAAATGTGAATGTGAACTGAGTTATTCCATTAATAGATTTATTACCAGAATTAGTGGCGCCCGCGGCGCTAGGGTTAAAAATCTTAACATTAAATTGTCCATTACTATGATAATACGCACTGGTAATAGCAGGTCGGTTGCTATAATTTAGGGACAAAAGCGATGTTGATGAGTTGGTATCATTACCTTGTACTATTTCTGCATAAAACATAATAGAAAATCCAGTTTGTGATTTTAAATGTTCTGCTTCTGCTTTTGGTAACGATATGAAATCGGGTTGACTATTGACAGAACTATCGGGTTCTCCTAACATTAATACATTTTGTTTAATAAAGTTTGTCCAAGGTTCGAATGTAACTGCCGTTGCCCCTGTCCCACTGGGTGCTTTACCTACACCCAAACTCAAATCACTATTGAACAAACTATATTGACTGCAATCTTTTCCGTGTGTTTTGTAATACGAATATGTTGCGTAACTGTCGTTTTCTTCAAAATTCGGCACATAACTATAAATAATATTGTAATCATTGTCGTTTTGCGCATAATCGTAAAAACGCACATTTCGCAAATATCCAGTGTAATAAGATGCGTCAGATGGGTCGATATCATTTGAACGACCTAATACGTTATTGTCATCTTGCGTGTTTATAAGTGTACCATCATAAGTACCCCCACTTGCCACACGGTCAGTCAAGACATTGTCCACAAAAAAGGATAAATAAGGTTTACTATATGTTACTTTAACAGTATGCCAATCGTCGTCATTTAAACCAGTTGCATTAGGAGAAGTATAATCCTTATTAAAACCCATAAAAAATAAAGCACCACTAATCAATTTTATATTAAAACTAGCGCCATTAATCTGTGTTGCAGTTGTTTGTCCATAACCCGTTGAAATAAGCCCAGCATTATTACTGGATGTTTTAAAATCAAATTCAATGGTTCGTGGATTTGAACCTTTTACACATGTTAATCCTTCTTGTGTTAAATCAACAACACTAGATTCAGTGCCGTCAAAATATAATTCTTGGTCAATACAGTGTGTAAAGTATGGTTCGCTTGTATAATTTTTAATTTGGAATTCTAAATCGTAAATGCCTAATTCACCTGCTGTAAATGACGTTGCAACTATTTTAGGATTAGTTGGATTATTCCAATAACCTATATTTTCGGCATCTGTTACGGGTGCAGTAACGTTATATTTATTTTTTGTACTAATCAAGTTAATTTTAACATTGTTATTTTCAATGGCAAATTTAATGCGGACCATTTTCCACCTATCAGAATAGTTTGGGTCTGGGTCTAATATGCCAAAAAGATAATCATTAATTTTCACTTTGGTGATGTGTGTTACCATATATCCTGTACCGCCTGTATTAGTGTTCATACTCGTCCCGCCCATATATGCTTCGGTGGGAATTACTTCGGTTGCATTTAAATATTGATTTTGGATTGTGTATGTTTGGTCAAGCTCAACAAAATTGTCTGTTCCTCCGTTCCAAAGATAAGTGGCTTCTCCGTCCAAATGCATAAATGTAGTATAATTTTTGTTGGTTAGCTTTGTTTCCATTAAATCCACAATTGCATAATCTTTATAACCACCCGCCACGGAATGATTGTAAAGAGATTGTGTTCCATCAAAGCACGTATAAGTATTGGATGTTTTACCATCTATAAGATTATTTTTTGCATACCCGTTTGCATCAACCGCACCAAATACTCGATTACTTAACTCGGTTGATGTTGGGGGATTTGTCCAAGGACCATCAACATAAATGGAGCCATTTACGTTAAGTCCGGTTTCGTTATTTATAAAATCCTCGGAGTATTTGTAATTATTGTTTAAACTTAAATCGTTGTAATTTACTGGACCGGGTAAATATAAACGTTGTTTATTAATATCCATAAATGAATTTTCGGTTTCAAACACGTGATGGTCACCTTCGGATATATAATTAATAGACCCAACGCCCATACCAGCGGTGTTTGCGTCGTACGAAGTCAAATGCATTTGAACACCAATGCCGGATGTGTTGTCTATTTCGATGCGATTGGGTCCTTGTGTATTTAAATAGTTAGGTGCATTTGCATTGTCCATAATCATTTTTGATGTTTGACTACTGCTTGCGACGTCAAACGTAATAGACCCTTCACTTACGTGGTCGTAAAAATGGATATTTCGCATTTGTCCATAAAATCGAGAAGGATAACTACTATGATTAGACTTACCAATACGATTAACATCACCTAGTGTATTTAATCCTCCATTTGCTTTAAGTTTTATAGTATAACCGTCAGTTGATTCAGTATTGCTATAATTATGAACGCCACTAGTTGCCGGGCGTTTTATATGGTCAACATAACACGTAAAATAGTCGTTGTCGTATGTAATTCTGTAATGATGCCAGTGTCCGTCAAATACTTCATCTTGACTTAACGTCCAACTTACATGATCATTATAAAATCCCATAATGTTTAAATTATCGTTAAATTGACGTATATTAAATGTATGATTGTTGTATGGATACCCGGTAGAAACAAACATTGTACTATCGGTCATCGTATATGGTAAATTATGAATAGAGTTAATTTCGAATTCAAATGTGCGCGGTGCTTTACCTTTTATGCATTTAAATCCATTGGCTGTTAAATCCACATCGCCATTATTGAACGTAATAGGATTATTTACACCATATGAAAAATAAGGTTTTTTATTTCCAATATATGCACGGGATGCATTTAAACTTTGATGTATTTTTAGTTTTCCTTGGCTTCCATAAATACGGAACGATGACAATGCAACGTTATTTACATCTCCATTTGTTTGAGTAACAATAAAAATATATTTTAAAAACGGAGAACTTTGCATATTTTTACCTTGTTCGGCGTAATATGAAAACTGTGCCAGGTTTGCATCGCTCGATATAACGGAAGAACCATGCACACCCGCACCGCCAAAATAACCTAATTTATAATAATCTACACTGTCATTGGTAGCAATAACAAACACTCGCTTTATGCGTCTAATTACTGGATTAGTTCCTTTTTCAAGATTTACAGTAAAATGATCCAATGTAATCGGGTTTGGCATTTGTAAAGAAAACCACCATCCATAAATACCCAAATCTTGATAATTGGGTGCGTTTGTGTTTGCAATATATGACGGATTATCATATATATTGTTTTCCATACTAACAAGATGTTGGGTGTCGCTACTTGAAGGAATACCGGAAAATAAATGTTTATATCCCAGATTATTTGTATCTACACTTGCCATAGACAAATAATAACGTCCACGACCATAACTTAAATTGTTTTGACTAACATCAAAATAAACGTATATTTGTTCAGCATCTGGTGATGTACTACCATTGGCATTTGTTAAATCTGTACCAGTAAGTGTTTTAAATGAACTTGGGCGGATTTTGCATGGTGGAAAGTACAACATTTTTTCATTATTAAATCCTCCACTATTGTCCATTATTATGCTACCCGCTTTTGAAATATTTACCGCATCTTTGGCCAATGTTTTGTCGTAAATCACCATATTATCGTTTTCTAATATGGATGTCGTACCAATACCCACTGCTCCCTCAACATACAATGTATTTGTCTTGACTTGCAACCCATCGTATGTGCTTCCAATGGCGACACTACCCCCAATATTTAATTCGGCGTTTCCTCTTCCGTTTTTAATACGTGTGTTTGTTTTGTTAAAATCCAATGACGTACCATTGTTCATTGAAAGCGTCACCCCGTCACTTATGGTAAGTTTATTGTTATAATCCCCATCACCTATTGTTGCATTTTCGTGTTCCAATGATATACTTTGATAAGCGGGATTACTTACAATGGGAACGTCAGGATTAATATATCCATTGTCAAAAATAATCTTTGCATCGTTTGCATTATTGAAACCTTTATTTTTCCATATATCAAATCTATATACATCAATTTTTGCATAATTGTCTGGGTTTCGCGGTAAAGCATATCCGATTTGATAATCTATATCTACAAATGAGACAGTAGTTATATATTCAAGTACTTTAATCCCATCTATAAATAAACGCATTTTACCATCTTTTCGGGATATAACATAATTATGAATTGTGCCGTCGGGCGTGTAAAGATGAACTGGATTGGGATAAACGTTATCATTCGGAATATTATTATCAATAGTGTCGATAACATATATGTAACGCGGCGAGGTTTCAGTTATTGCTAAGCTAAAACTCGGCGCGTTATTGTACCCACCACTAAATATAGGTATGTAATCACTTGTTGGTGGAGATACGTCTTTGAATTCTATCCATAAACTCAATGTAAAATCCTTATTTTTAAACCCCAAAATACTACTTGGTATGTTAATATAATCATCCACCCCATCAAGTGCTACACCAAGATAAGAAGTCGCTGCGCCGCCATTTAATACCAAACTTTCGCCACTACCGTATACATCGGTTAAACTTGCTTGATTTCCATTTAATATAAAACTATAATTAGCAACGTGATTATTATTATTATAACGCACACTTCCTCTGGCACTCGTAAACATAGGGTCATAAAACTCAATATCTGTTGAAACGCCAAGGCTACCATTGACATCCAATGTTGTTTGTGGGTTCGTTGAACCAATACCAACATTTCCGTAATTCGTCATTGTAATGTCTTCATTTATAGAACTTAATACAATGTAGCCATCTACGTGTTGTGTAAATGCAGCATATGATGAAAAATAATGGTGATGTATTTGCATATAATAAATTGTTCCTTCAAACCAATTATTACTATCTCCGCCAAAATAAAAACCGTCATTTAACGTTAAATTTTGGTAATAATCTTGTGTTTCGGAAATCGAAACAGGGGTAACATCATCTGTTTCATTATAAATGGTATATGTAATTGTTTTGTCACCATTGTAACTAATAATTGCAATATAATCTTTATTTGCTGCCACGGGTGCGTTGTCAGTACCTCCGGCAAGGGAATTTATTGTATCAGTATTGTCAGTGGTGCCAGAATGAATATATCCTCGCCCCCAATCTGATGTTGTGCCAAAAAAACCATCATCTTCTTCTGTAACGTTCTCAATATCAAAGAATCTTTTAATAATTTCTTGGGAAACACCTATTGCGCGTGAACCGCTGTCAAATTTAACTTTTAAGACAATGGATAAGGGTGTTCCTTGAATATTTTTGGCACCTTTTAAATTTTCACTACCGATTATATCTATAAGTAGACGATTACCATTACTGTCACTCTTAAATTCAATATTTTCCATACTTATATCGAGAACTGCATTTTGACCAATATGAGATGTAAATAACGACATATTTGTGTCAGAATTTACATAAACTGTTCCTGACTCGTTTGTAATACCCCCTTTAATCACTTTCCACGATGTTCCGTCATACCCTTTATAGCAATTAAACATTGTATTGTAATAAATAGACCCTTTTGATTGTTCAGGCGTAATTATTTCTGGGTCTATGGTATGGTTCGGTATTTGTAATGCGCCCGTGCTATGAATTTTTAAATCACTGTTATTTTGTACTTTACTTACATTAACTCCGCCAGATATATCCAATATTTTTATTTTTTGAGGGTCATCTATAAACAAATCTTTGTAAACGGCTACGCGGTGGATTTTTCCTTTAAATTTATTATCAGTGTGCGTGTTTCCATTATAAAAATGTACGTTTCGTAAATAACCCGTATATCTATTATTAGTACCGTCTACATTTGCACCTAAATAAGCTACACCGCCATTAGATGGTGTAGTTAATGCAGCTAAACTCTGTGTTGATACAAGTTTTTTGTCAAGATAAATTTGTATGTTACTCCCATCCCAAGAAATAGAAACAAAATGCCATTGTCCATCACGAATATCGCCGTGACTAGCAGCCGATGTATAAGTACCAGCTCTAGAAACGAATAACTTACCATTTCCATCTATTATTACATTAAAACGCCCACCAGATGTAGTACCCGCACTACCAGTACCAATTATAACACGGTTATCATTATATTGTTGTGTCGTTTTCATTTCAAATGTTACAGTACGAGCAGCATTACCAGCCATCCACGCAAATCCCGAATTTGAAAACAGTGTTGTTCCATTACGCGTAATGCCACCAGAACCATTTAAATTTATAACACTATCATTAGATGTCCCATCAAAATAAAATATATTGCTACCATTATACGGTTTATTAAATGAAAATTTCGGGGTTCTATTACCAATACTAATATTAAACATCGAATCTTTACCATTATTTAAATTATTTGGTTTTGTAGCGTGAGCACTCGTTTGTCTTAGTTCTGTTTTCACTATTTTTCCATCTAACATAAAATTAACATTATAACTGCCATCTGAACTAACCACCAATTGATGTCTGGTGTTTATGTCGGGTAATAAATTAATTGAGTTGTCGTGGGGTGTGTCAAAATTACTATCAGTATTATCTGTTGATATTGTAGCAGTACTTGGAAGCATATTTGCATAAGAAATATAATGGGTATTGTTTAATTTCCACGTATAATGATTTGTGGGACTGCTTAATGGATTTTGCTCAATTGTATAATTTCCAGCGACTACATTATCTCGACCCATACTAAATATTGGACCGAGATAATCGTTTACGGTGTCTGTGCTGTAATTAATGTCAATGGTGAACGGCGTTGAGCCACTGATATCTTCATCGGGCGTTATATTTACATATGAAAACATATTTCCGTCAAACACGTGCGATGTAAAATCATTATAATACATTGGTTTTAATGTGCTATTACCTATTCCAGTGGAATCTATAAACGTGGTATTGGATGGTTCATAACCATAGACGCCCAATTCGGTTATTTCAAGATAATTCCCCGGTAGTGTAGTTTGAGTGAAAATAAATACGAATTCATTGTATGTGTTATTTAATGTTTTTACTAACATTTCAAAAGTGCCATCTTTTAATTGTTTATGTGCATTATCTACAATCGTAGTATAATGCGTACCATCTGTACTTCCCAATACGGTTATTGTTTTTGGGAATGGTTCAGTAATACCGCCGCCAATGTAAAATTTGGTTGGAATAATACCATTGGGACTACTATCTACTGCACTTAATTCTATTATCTCCTCTGGGTCGTCCTCATATGCGTATTGAGTAACCGCTGCAACAGCCGGAATTTTTAAACTGATCCACTGTCCGGGAATACCATTTGTTCCTGATGCGATATGTGTTTTACTACCATCACTATCTTTAATAAAATTTGTCATATAATAGTTATCCACAGCTTGATTATTTGTGGCGGCTTCGTAACCTCCGTCAATTGCGTAATCCAGATAATGACCAATGGATAAATTATAATGCAGTTTACCGATAAAATTATATATACTACTGGATTTATTTGCGTGTCTTCCAAAATATATAAGACGGTCAGTACCCACAGTACTAATACTTAAAACGTTGCTATTGGAAAGAAAACTTTTTTCTATATAACTGGCTGCATTTATGTTTTGCCCCGCTTCAATAATTTTAAGTTCCACATTATTTGTAGCCGCTATAGAACTTATTGTTGTTCCATTATATTTACATCTTAAATGGTAAATTTTTCCGTCATTTAAATTTGAAAAACTATCACTAAAATCAACACTATTAGTCGCTCCTCCCGCACTGATTTTTATTGTTCCATTATGCATATAAATCGTAAATGATTGTCTATCGACCTGAGAACCACCAACGGAAAACATTGCTCTATTTGGACCGGATTGAAGAGTGCTAAAATAAAAATCAATTGTAAATGCATTGTTTCCGTTAAATGCGCCATAATATTCAGCTGAGGTATCATCGCTCGAAATACTACCATTTTGAAAAAGGAAATTAGAATTGCTCATTGCGGTGTGTAATGTAAGTATTCCCTGACTTTGTGTATTATGTACATAATTATAGCTATTTGCGCCTGTGAGTGTTGTATGATTATTCCCGGTTAATCCTAATCTTAACGTATCTTCGCTAGTAGTTGCGGTAGTCTGTGTTTCAAATATTTTAAAAAGACCACCCACGGCAGGATTAGTAATACTAGCATCATCACTGGTCTTGTTTGACCCCCAATTTAAAGCGCCTATTTTAACTTCATAGTCACCATTGCCATAATCAGCCCCAGCCACCGATACATTCATCGTTTGTCCAGATGTAGAATTTGTTATGTTAGTATTAGTATTGGAATCTCGTAACGTACTTGGAACAATTGCATCGGTTCCATTTGTTAATTTTATAGGTGGATACCTTTTTTCCAATGATGATGTCATAATATATATAATTTAAATAGAATTTATATTAGTTTTTGCAAATACAACTAAACCATAAATAAATCAATGATTTATGGTTTTATAACTCCTAATTATTTTTGTTCGAGAACAAATACACGCTCTTTAAGTTCGGTATTTTCAGTTGCGAGTTTATCAACCTTCACACTCAGTTCTTTAATGGCTTCGATTAATGGCGCAATCATATTTCCATATGCAACTCGCTTTCCAGTTTTACTTTCCGACACAATTTCGGGATATACCTGTTCTAATTCTTGGGCAATTAAACCAATATGCGTTGCTTCTGTATCTTCTAAATCAATACGATTATATGAAACCCCTTGTAATTTATTGATGTTTTCCAATGCATTTTCTAGTGGTTTAATATTTGTTTTTAACTTTATATCTGAACTGGAAGAGATTGTTCCAGTTGCAATTATGTTTCCGATAACGTCCAATGCTTGTGAAGGGTAGGAATCGTTAATACCAACGAAACCATTATTTCCATCAATCGTAAACACTTCTGCGTACTGATCACTTTCAAGGAACCGGAAATATCTATCACTATAAAACTTCATACTTTGGGGGTTGGTCGTGCTGTCATACGTTATGCCTCCCTGTATGGGCTCAGAACCATCCAGTATTCCAAAGGTCCCATAGCGTTTGGCAAAAACTATCTCGCGGGTCGAGTTGTGCCCATTTAAATGTATATTTCCTAATATGTGTAACATCTCGTCTGGCGCAGTTGTGCCAATGCCGAGCTTACCATTAGTTAAAGTCATTTTGTGGATGTTGTTGTGTCTAAACTCAATATTCTTTCCACTCGCGGAATTTATAAAAGTTTTTCCGTCATTCTTTTGTAGTACTGCATAACTCACGGTCGAGGTTTTAAAAGTCTTATGAGAAAACGCAGCATAACCAGTATATGCAGCATTTCCAATATAGGCTTCATTAACAGTAAGGTGTGTGCCAAATGACACATCACCACTAACATTCATTGTACCATTAACATCTAATGTGGCACTTGGGTTAGTAATACCAATGCCGACATTTCCAGTTGTATCAATTACCATACGATGGACTGAGTTTGTGTAAAAGTTGAATCCCGCTTTGTGATTATTGGTACTATCCGTTCTACTATATCGTATTCTTCCTTCAAAATCGCTATTGCCACCGTCATCTGTCCAATCAATCCACCCCCCAATTCCGTTATTACTAACCATTTGCATCATCGCGTATTGTGATCCAGTATGTGTTGACGTACCTAAGTAAACACCGTGTGGGGTTTTGGTACCATTCATATTACCAATGTCACCTGTAATATAGGCACCTCCGTGCATTTTAGAAGCACCTGCAATATAGGCACCGCTGTTCATACTAACATCTCCGTTTATCACAGCACCGTTCATACTAACATCTGTGTTGTCAAGTATCTGGAGAGCAAGACCGCCATTGGTACTACTTGTTGAATTTACATAAAATTTATGTCCCTTGGCGGAATTATATTTTAATGTAAAACTGTCAACACCAAAACCGTATCCCGAGGAGTGTAGTAATATTTTATTGGGTCCGGCTATTGAATGACCGTCATCAAAAAGAAGTGTTCCTCCTTGACCACTCCCATTGGCTCCAGTATTTATACGTATATTTCCATTTACTTCTAATTTTTCGGTCGGGACATTAGTACCAATACCCAACCGACCATCACCAGTAAAGTAAAATTGTGGGGCCCAACCATAAGTTCCGGATGAAGCGTATCCCAAACCTAATGTGCTACTTGCGCCACCACTGGTTACCTCGGTTACACCACCTTGTCCAAACGACCATTTTTTTGACTGGGACGACGCTGTTTCTGCTGCCCAATCAAGTGTAAGAATAGGTTTTCCGTGGGTATGGGGGGTACTAGTTACGTTTTGCTGATTTAATTTTAATACAGAATGCGTACTGTCTGTGTGGTTGTCGATATATTTTGAAATGACTGCTGTTCCATCGACATCCAATGTTTTGCTTGGACTATCTGTACCAATACCGACGCGTCCAGATGCATCAATTACCATTGCAGTAGTAACCTCAGTTGCTGCGGCTCCATCCCCAAGTTTGGTATTAAATGCCAGACCACCTCCAAGAGTTGAGTTATCACGATACCCTGCAATACTTGCCATCGTCCAATTAACCGCTCCATTACGCGCTTTAAAGTAGATTGGAGCAGTATTGGTAGAACTACTGTTTGGTGATGGACCACCGTCACTTCCCCAAATATTTAATGAACTATCCCATAAATTAATTGCACCTAAACTAATATCAATGTCTCTGCTATATGAAACTTCCCCACTGCCAATATCGTAATTAAGATGATGTGCACTGTTTTGGATATTGGTTACTGCAAGTCCCGTTAATGCTGGTTTATCTGATTGTCTAACGGGTTTAATGTAAACGCTATTGGCGCTTGTACTGTTTAATGCGCTACCCTGCGCATTTAGTATAATAGTATTTGCGTGTTGGTTCGCATAACCTGCTGCATAACCCATCGCAACGGAATATTCGTCTTGATTGGTGTGTCCTGCGTCAAATCCCACAGCAATACAATTATTGGATTGGTCTGTCTTCCCGGCGCGAAGACCTAGTGCAATGCAATTATTTTCTTGACTGGTCATAGCGGCCTCATGACCTATCGCAATGGATGAAAAACCTTGGTTGTGTGTTCCGGCATTTAAACCCATAGCAATGGTTCTCCGTTGTTGATTGTGTTGACCGGCATTAAAACCGATTGCAATTGCTTGCCCCGGGTCACCGTGGGTCCCACTTTTTCCTTGGTTACTGTACCCTGCACGAAGACCAATCGCAAGGGAATTGAGAGTTTGACCGGTCATACCGGCTTGCCAACCCATAGCAATGGATGTATGACCTTGTTGATTTTTTCCGGCTTCATCACCTATTGCAATGGAACTATATGCTTGATTGGTTTCTCCTGCCAAGTATCCAATGGCGACTGAATTATAGGATTGGTCTGTTTTCCCTGCCATAGTACCAATGGCAATACTATTAGTATCTTGGTTTTTATATCCTGCATCTTTTCCAAGTGCAATGCCATAATCATTTTGGCTAATATCTCCTGCCTTATCTCCAATGGCAATTGCGTATTTCCCTTGTTGACCTTGTCCTGCCTGGAGTCCAATGGCAATACTTCTTTGACCTTGTTCATTTCGTCCTGCCGTCTTACCAATGGCAATACAATTTGAGGATTGGTCGCTCTGTCCTGCTTGGAATCCAAGTGCAATGCCATAATCATTTTGGCTAATATCTCCTGCCTTATCTCCAATGGCAATGGCGTATATCCCTTGTTGATTATAACCTGCCTGGTATCCAATGGCAATACTTCTCGAACCTTGTTCATCTCGTCCTGCCTGACGACCAATGGCTATACTAGTTACGGCTTGCGTCAATCGCGCTGCTTCATACCCAATGGCAATACTGTAATTACCTTGGTTAGTTAGGCCTGGCTGACGACCAAGGGCAACGGCGGATTGACCTTGGTTGCTTGCTCCGGCCCCAGGCCCTAATGCTACTGATTGTTCATTTTGGTAGTACTGCCCTGCCTGGGTTCCAATTGCGACTGAATTAAATGATTGGTTATGTTCGCCTGCAGTACGACCAATGGCAACACAATCCTTCTCTTGAGTGAACATGCCGGCTTCGTTTCCAATGGCGACACTTCTTATACCTTGTTGATTTCGTCCTGCATAGTATCCAATGGCAATGGAATTCAACGATTGGTCATGCATACCTGCCGCGCGTCCAATGGCAATACCGTCCTCATTTTGATTAGTTTTACCTGCTGAAGTACCAATCGCAATGGAATTCAATAATTGGTCAGTTAGTCCTGCATCTTTACCAATAGCAATGGAAAAATCAGTAGCATTGGATGGAGTCATTGTAATTGTATCAATAGACAATGAATCCAATGCAAGATTCGGTGCGATTAAATTACCCGCAACATAAATATTTCCAAATGATGCATCACCTGCTACGCTTAAACGATGATTCATGGAAACATCACCGCCATAACCAGAATCACCGCGAATACTCATTGCAATTACGTCATTGTGTAAAAATTCCGCAACTGCAAAATTATCACTGGGACCTACTTGATTTACTCGCAATGCCGGTTGTGTTCCACTATTACTCACATCGATGGATTCTGTGAATTTAATAAGTGTGTTTGTTTGAATAACATCACCATCAAAATTAATATTTCCATTGACTTTCAAATCTCCGTGCACTGTTAAATGACTATTAATACTTGCGTCACCCAAGACTTGTAATGTGGGGCCGGTAGTATGTATGGCGCCTCCAACAGCAAGTGCACCGGTGTTTGTCATATTTCCTAATTGTAATATTGTACCTCCTCCTACCGTATTCGCATTAAAAGAAAATAATCCACTATTGGAATGTAATTGCCAATCTGTTTTATTGTTGCTGCCAGTTGCACGAATAAAATCCATTTTAAGTTCACCGCCAGTAGGGTTTCTTAATGTTAAGTTACCACCTACGTCCAATTCTGTTGTTGGTGAATCATTATTTATACCTACGCGCTCATTGGCACCATCTATTGTCAATACATTAGTTCCGTTTGCACCAAGAGCCATTTTAGTTTGTATTTCTGATCTTAATACGCCGGTTGTAGTATCTGGATTTTGAAATAAGAAATCTCCAATGTAATTATTGGTTGCGCTATGTGTTTTTGCAGTATTGTTTGAATATGTATGTCCAATATTGAGATTTCCATCTACCTCTAATGTGGCAGACGGGTCCGCGACTACAGCGCTTCCAATACCTACACGTATGCTATTACTACTATTTTTATTGCGAATATACATAGATTCATCACCAAGTGTTGAAAACACCAAACCGTAATTTTGACTGGCATATCTTTTACATGTAATTCTTGCATTATCATTTGAAGATGTAGTACCACTATTATTTGCAGTAAATCGTATTGAAGCAGCGGTATTATTACCAGTAGCAAAATTTGCAACATTTAATAATACAAGATCGTTACCTGCACTTGCACCTTTTACATCGAGTTTATAATCCGGGTTAGTAATACCAATACCAACATTGCCTTCAACAATTAATTCTTGACTATTTAAATCACGGCCAATGTAATCATCCGTGCCAATACTTAATCCACCCAATACTTGCTGTTTATATACTGAGTTTTTATACCAAGGACTACTATCATCTTTACAAATAGTAAATTGTTTAATGCTATAATAATCCTGACCACCCGTTGGGGTGGCCTTGAATTCTATTTTAAAAGTTGAACGTCCAGATTTAATATATGGCGTAATATCACATACAACGGGTTCAAATATATTTCCTGCTGCCGCCTGACTATCATCACTACGCCATATAGTATCTATTACTGTATCGTCGGTATTTAATAGTTGGATTGTAATTACTTCTTCGTTATCATTCATAGAATCAATTCTAATCATTGTTTTTACTAGTATACGCGTTGATGTATGTTTATTATTATTTGCACCATCGGTATAATAAAGACAGTTACTTAAATCAAATTCTGGTGATGTTAACGTTTCCTCACTGTTCAATGTAACACCGGTTGTTGTACTATACGCCGGTGCCCCGGTATTAGCCCAACCAGTAGGCGATGAAACACTCAATAAACTATGGTAATAAATCGGGTTAGATGCACTATAACCATCATTGTGAAAGGTTATTCCATTTACATCCACATTGTCACGAAACTGTGATGTACCATTTACATCTAATTTGTAACTTGTATTTGGCGAATTTAAATTAATACCAAGTGTACTGTTTATCATTGTCATTGCGGTGTCACCATTAGTAGTTGTTGATGCATTATAATACCATCTATGGGTTGTTGAACCAGCTAAATGCTTAAATAGGTTGTCATCTACTCCAAACCCGTATCCACTACTTTGAAGTTGTATTTTATTTGGGCCGGCGGCACCATACGCACCGCCAAACATTAATTGTGCTCCTTGATTACCCTCACCGGATGTCCCATCATCTATACGCACGTTTCCGCTTATATCCAACATTTCGCTTGGATTGGCTTTATTAATACCTATTCTTTTATTGGCTGAATCAAAAACCATTGAGTTTGACCAGTTGGTGTGTCGGATTCTTAAAAGAGCTGAACTCAAACTCGAACTATAAAAATTATCAATAAACCAATTTTTACTACCAGTAGCATTTGTTCCATCCTTCAATATAAGTTCACCTCCTTCGTTAGAATCGGCCGCTGTATTATTTAATGTAAGAACACCAGTACCGTTTATACTTGTAGAACCGTTTAAATTGGTCGTTCCACTTGTAATAAGAGAAGTAAGCGTGCCCAAGCTTGTAATATTGGGTTGTGCCGCGGTTTGTAATGTTCCAACTATACCGTTTGATACATTTAACGTTCCTTCTACGTGAAGTTTATGTGCATCATTCCAAGTCGTTGTACCAATACCGACATTATGTGACGAATCTAATACTAATGTTGCATTTGCTGCATTATTCGTGTCAGTATCGTATGTATTAAAAATCATACCTCCTCTGTTCTCATATCCCAGTTGCTTATATCCATCAATGCTTCCAATAGTACCACCCTTGTTTTTAAATCGCATTTGTGTTACTCCCTGCTGTCTTGCACTAGTACCAGTATACTGACCTTCCATTATCATCACTGCGTTATTATTGTTAGCCACTGGTTTTATTTGTAAATGTGCAGTAGTTGCATTTTTCTCAATATTTAATGCAATATCTGCATTTGTCGCGCCAATCCCGAGAACTCCTCCGGATAAAATATTACCTGAAACCTCAATATTACTACCAATGCCTAACTGTGCAGCATAAATATTATTATTAATACTCAAATCATCAATTACAAATTTATTGTTTTCTACGTGAAGTGTTTGACCTTGTATATTAAGACTTCCATCGTGAATACGTATATCACCAGTACGAACGTGCATTTCACCACTTAAATCGAAAAAATCTTTCATAAAGGTTTTGGTATAACGATTAGCACTAGCATCATACGGCCACGTCATTTATATCTATATAAATATAAATATAAATTTATACTGTTGCCTAAACAAAATATAAATATTCTAAGATGTAAAATGTTTATACGACTTGATTAATATAATTATTGGGGATATTTAAGTCTCCGCCGGTTACAGTAAGTCCTTGTTTAAACTGTGTGGCACCCTCAACAATAAGAGTTCCGCTTATATCTGTATTACCGTGTACTGTTAAATCTTGGCGCACCAAAGCAGCACCATCAACATCAAGAGTTTTTGTGGGATTACTCGTGCCAATACCCACAAATCCTCCATCTTTAATAATAAATACAGTGTCTAAACTGTTACTATATGTGACAATATTAAATGAACGTTTTTTTGTCAAATCGCTCGTGTCAAAGAACCATAAACTATCAGCACTACCACTTGTACCCGTACCATAATCCGCAGGTATCGTAAATGTAATTGTAGTACTGTTTGTAAGCGCATCATATGTAGCTGGATTTGCGCCGGAGTGTGTATTTGTTGTAATAATACCTGAAGATGCAGTAGAACTAATTGTCACATTTGAATTATTATTAAATGGGGCTGCTGACTGGGTTTGATCACCAATTGCAAACGGTTGACTATCCAAATTTGTATCTTGTCCAATGAAATTGTATGTATTACCTGCTAAAAGAGTAAATGGGTGTTCACTATTATTAATTGATGGGCCACCAATCGATGTACTGAATATATAATACGGAGATGGGCGAGTTGCGTGATTACTAACCGAGGACAAACGAACATAGTAATTAATTGTTTCGGCTACTGCTGGTGAATTACCATCTAATATTTTCATAATATCATTATGACCATATTGAGTAACACGAATAGCAGGTCCAGTACCATCATTTGAAATATCAATTTGTTCTGTTATACGAACAATCGTATCTGTTTGGATAAAATTCCCAGTAAAATTAACAGACCCGTCAACAATTAAATCCGCACGAATATATACTTTTTCTGATCCGGGCGTGGAGTTATTTCCAGGACGAATTTCTAAATCTTTTCCGGCAGATGTAGATAAAATATTGGAATCCAATTGAATGTTGTCAATATTGAGTTTATTTGCACTTGCATCTCCGTTTACTTCGAGTGTATTATTAATGGTTGTGGCCCCGCCAATAGTTGCGTATCCAACAACATCTAATGCGCTATTTAATGATGTATCGCCGGTAACCGCTAATGTACTACTTAATGTAGTAGCACCCCCTACCCCAAGTGTATTTTGTAATGTGGTTGTTCCGGTTACGCCTAATGTATTACTTAATGTAGCGGCTCCCGTAACACCGAGGGTAGATTGTAAATCAGTTGCACCCGTAACATCCAATGTGTTGTTCAATGCAGTAGTACCGGTAACAGTCAATGCGTTTTTCAATGCAGTGGCGCCACCGACCGCAAGTGTTTTATTAAGTGACGTGTCTTCCAATACAATGGCGTTGCTTTTCAATGTGGTAATGCCAGTAACACCGAGGGTAGATTGTAAATCAGTTGCACCCGTAACACCCAATGCGTTGTTCAATGCGGTAGCGCCGGTAACAGTCAATGTGTTGTTCAATGCAGTGGCACCACCAACAGTCAATATTTTGTTAAGTGACGTGTCTTCCAATACAATGGCGTTGTTTTTCAATGTGGTAATGCCAGTAACACCGAGGGTAGATTGTAAATCAGTTGCACCCGTGGTTGTTAATGTGTTGTTCAATGCAGTAGCGCCGGTAACAGTCAATGTGTTGTTCAATGCAGTAGCACCGCCGACAGCAAGTGTTTTATTAAGTGATGTGTCTTCCAATACAATGGCGTTGTTTTTCAATGTGGTAATACCAGTAACAGCAAGGGTAGATTGTAAATCAGTTGCACCAGTGGTTGTTAATGTGCTGTTCAATGCGGTAGCGCCGGTAACAGTCAATGTGTTGTTCAATGCAGTAGCACCACCAACAGTCAATATTTTGTTAAGTGATGTGTCTTCCAATACAATGGCGTTGTTTTTCAATGTGGTAATACCAGTAACACCGAGGGTAGATTGTAAATCAGTTGCGCCAGTGGTTGTTAATGTGTTGTTCAATGCAGTGGTGCCGGTAACAGTCAATGAGTTTTTCAATGCAGTGGCACCACCGACCGCAAGTGTTTTATTAAGTGACGTGTCTTCCAATACAATGGCGTTGTTTTTCAATGTGGTAACCCCAGTAACACCGAGGGTAGATTGTAAATCAGTTGCACCAGTGGTTGTTAACGTATTTTTCAACGCCGTCGCGCCACCAACCGTCAATGTTTTATTAAGTGACGTATCTTCCAATACAATGGCTTTGTTTTTCAATGTGGTAATGCCGTCAACATTAAGAGTGGATAACAGATGTGTAACACCCGATGTAGTTAATGTATTTTTGAGTGTTGTTGCGCCCCCCACAATAAGTGTGCTATTTAATGATGTGTCGCCTACAACATTTAATTGATTATTCAACTGCGTGACACTGGTAACATCGAGTGTAGACTGTAACGTAGTGGCCCCGGTGACACCCAATGTAGATTGAAGAGTTGTAGCACCGACAGTGGTTAATGTATCTTTTAATGTGGCAGCTCCGTCAAGAACCAATGCACTGTCGAAAGAAACATCACCAACAGTATGTAATATATTATTTAATGTAGTCGCGCCAGTGACACCCAATGTAGATTGAAGAGTTGTAGCACCGACAGTGGTTAATGTATCTTTTAATGTGGCAGCTCCGTCAAGAACCAATGCACTGTCGAAAGAAACATCACCAACCGTATGTAATGTACTGTTTAATGTGGTTGCGTCAGTGACACCCAATGTAGATTGAAGAGTTGTTACGCCAGTAACTCCCAATGTAGATTGTAAGTTTGTTGCGCCCACTGTGGTAAGTGTGTCTTTCAATGTCGTTGCACCGGCAACGGTAAGAATACTTCCCAAAGAAGTATCGCTAATAACATTAAGTTTATCATTCATATTTGCAATACCACTCACATTTAATGTTGTACTTATTTTGGCGTCTCCAATTACGTCTAATGCGGCACTGGGTGCATCTGTATTAATACCGACTTTATCGTTTTTAACAGCAAATCGAGTGTTAATACGGTGGTCACTTGTAATATTATTAGTCTCTGGGTCTGTCCACTGACTCGTTTGAACATTACGAATAAAGAAATTAGCATCATCCGCGTCTTGGTGAAAATCAAATGCCAATGCATAATTGTCGTTATCCTGATTTCCGGTTTGACGAATTTTAACATAATCTTTTGTTGTTCCGCTTTGGCCACCTTGGTCACTTAACACTAAATAATTGTATACATCAGTTCCAGGTATATATGCATTGGACCCGTCTGCTACGCCGCGAATTTGAACAGCGCCGTTTACATCTAATGCTTGTTGAGGAACAAGACTACCAATACCAATTGAATTTTCAGCAATTAATGTACCATCTCCGGCAGTATAATTAGTGTCATTTACAATACCGCTACCCAATGAAATACCACCGGATACACCTAATGTGCTTACGGGGAGTTCAGTTTTTAGACCCATATTACCACCATCGGCAATTGTCATTACAGTTTCTAAACTGTTATCGGGTTTACCGTCAATCACCCGCATAATGGGTTGAGCGCCCAATTGACGAACAATCAACGCAGGACCGGTACCATCATTGGAAATATCCATTTGTTCGGTGACATTTACAACCGTATTTGTTTGAATAAACCCACCGGTAAAATTCACCGAACCATCAACGTATAAATCACTGCGAATATAAACCCGTTCACTACCTGGTGTAGCATTGTTTCCTGGACGAATTTCCAAATGTGAACCACTATCTGTCGAAATAATATTTTCGTCCATATGAAGTTGGTCTACGTGCATTTTACCAGCACTGGCATCAAGAAGTACATCAAGATTTTGCGCAAATGTAACATCATCTCCTGCATATATTTTCTGGCTAAAAGACGCATCTTCCAATACAAAGAAATTTTTATGCACAGTAGCATCACGTTTCATTGCAACATCACTTTTAAATTCGGCTGTTCCGTATGTTACTAATGCACTGTCTAATTGTGTTGCTCCTCCAACCGTTAATGTTTTGTTTAATGACGTATCTTCTAATACAATCGCATCGTTTTTCAATGTAGTCACCCCGTCAACAGCTAATGTAGATTGAAGTGCCGTCGCTCCGTGGGTGGTGAGTGTATCTTTTAATGTGGCACTTCCATTGAGTACCAGTGTACTATCCATAGACGCATCACCCACAAGATGCAACTGATTTTTAAGGGTGGTTACACCATCCACCGCAAGTGTACTTTTTAATTCGGTCGCCCCCTGTGTTGTAAGTGTAGATTGTAAGTTCGTAGCGCCGTGTGTGGTAAGAGTGTCTTTTAATGTAGCACTTCCATTGAGTACCAAAGCACTGTCCATTGATGCATCACCCACAAGATGCAATTGGTCTTTAAGTGTGGTTACACCATCCACCGCAAGTGTACTTTTTAATTCTGTCGCACCGTGCGCTGTGAGCGTGTTTTTTAATGTAGTTGCCCCGGCTACACGTAACACATTATCAAAAGACGCATCACCTATTATGTGCGCAGTATTACGAAGCGTTGTCTTACTTGTCACATCTAATGTACTACTTAATGCAGTGGCTCCTGTAACATACAATTGGTCATTTAAATCAGTACGGCCTACTACATTTAATGTATCCTTGATGTTTGCAGAACCATCAACAACCAACGCACTATTAAATAAAACATCGTCGACAACGTGTAAAGTATCATTTAAAGTTGTGGCACCTACAACATTTAATGTATTTTGTAAATCAGTAGTACCCACTGTCGTAAGTGTGCCGTCTAATTTTGTATTACCCCCAACATCAAGGGCTGCTCCCAGTGACGCATCCCCTACAATACGAGCACTACTCTTTAATTTTGTAACACCATCCACATCCAATGTTGATTTTAATTCCGTTGCTCCTTGGGTAGTTAACGTATTATTTAATGCGGTTTCGTTATTTACAAATAATTTGCTGTTAAATGAAACATCGCCATTTACAAATAAATGCGCATCCATTGATGCATCTTTTACAAGATGTAATTCATCACT
>Ga0209090_10000076_pt1 | contig 60039 bp, 68 predicted proteins | sample ArcticOcean_MG_C_9_FD_187432 | JGI IMG/M metagenome (GOLD analysis project Ga0209090, IMG submission 187432) | Marine microbial communities from western Arctic Ocean - ArcticOcean_MG_CB2_152 (SPAdes) (version 2) | ecosystem: Environmental > Aquatic > Marine > Oceanic | place: Arctic Ocean... | reverse complement strand
AATTAATCCAAAATCATAAAATACCAATTTTCCTTCTTTAGAAAACCCAATATTTCCCGGGTGTGGGTCAGCATGAAAAAATCCGTAGTCCATTGTTTGAATAACGTACGAATTAATGAGTGCCTGACACACTTTCTTACCGTTTACATCTGGGTCCGATATATCGGCAAGTTTTTCAGATTCAACATATTCCATAACAATCATATTCTCATTCGATAACCCTTTGTACACTTTTGGAACTTTTACCCATTTCATTCTATTAAACGATTTACGAAAACGTATTGCATTTTCCATCTCTTTTTCGTAGTCGGTTTCCGCTAATAAGTATTCTATAGACTCGTTAAGTACATAACCTGAACCTGTACCCGTATCAACACCAATTTTTTCGAGTAAATTAACTATATCACGGACATCGTCTGTATCCTGTTTCATGATATTGTATATATCAGGACGTTTTAGTTTGACAACCACCTCTCTACCATCAGTTAATACCGCTTTGTGAACTTGACCTATACTTGCAGATTTAAACGGTTCATAATCAAAACTGGAAAACATATCGGAATTAATATGTTCTTTGATAATGGTTTCTATATAGTATTTATCAATTGATGGTACGTTATCCTGTAAAGATTCTAATTGGTTTATAAAGTCTAACGGGTATAAATCAGCCCGGGTTGATGCAATTTGTCCCAATTTGATAAATGTTGGTCCTAAATCAATTAATTGATCCCTAGTCCATTTTCCGAATTTTACCTGGTCCTTTTCAAATTGTCGTTTCCATAAAAATTTACCAGCAAATTTCCACGTTTTAGTCTTACGCATTGGTGGTATTTTTAACGCACATAGCGACATCTTATATTATATTACATAATAATTCTCTAGTGTAATATAAATGAGAATTCATATAGTTGGTTCAGGACCAACGGGTATGTCAATTGCATGGGAACTTTTGAAATCAGAAGAACACGAAGTTATTATATACGATCGTAAAAAAGATGCAGGAGGTTCGTGGTGGGAACCCGAAGGAAATAAAAGAGATATTCATGCACACAGAATAGTTTTTGGTAACGCTTACAGAAATACAAACGATTTATTTAATCAAATGGGTATATCGTGGGACGAAATGTTTGAGCCAGTTGATTCTCGTGTTTACACAACAATTTTGAAATACTTAAACCCAAAAGATTACGCGGCATTATCTTCTCTCGCAGTTAGAGTTTTATCGAATCAAAACAAATACAAAAGTATAACGTTGAAAGATGCAATCGGGGAACTTTCAGAAACTGGTAAAAGTGCTATTAGCACGTTAACACTAATAATGGATGGTGTAACATGGGATGTAATGTCGGCGTATGAGTTTGTGAAAAGTTTCGATCACGTTGGATTATCTAAACAATACACACAAAGAGTTTCGGGTAAAATAATGTCCGATAAAATGCAAAAGGAACTCGTCAAAAAAGGTGCCATATTCAAGTTTAACACAGAACTTACAAATGTAGAATACGGTAAAGATGAATACGTTGGTATTTTCGAAGATGGTAGTCGTATAAATGATGGTATGTTAATAATGGCTATAGACAATGGTAAAGCAATAAATCTTGTTAAAAATAACTGGGGAGAAGATATACAGAAAAAAATAGGTCCAAGTACTTACGGATGTATCAATGTACTTTTTGATTACGAAGAGGAAATATATTTACCAAAAATTGATCTCGAATACGCGATGGAAACCGAGTTTAAAATACAACCCGTCGTTCTTTCCGACCGTAAAACTATATCGTGTGTTATATGCGATCTGACCGAAGAAATTTTAACCACCGATCCAGATACATTAAAAACAAAAGTTTTTGAACAACTTAACGTTCCTAAACCATTAGATATTAGAATAGGGTGGGGGTGTAACTGGAAAAATGGAAAATGGGTATCTGATCAATCGTCGGGTGTTTTAAGTTTACACGGACAAGTTCCATTTTACGGAAAGTGTTCTAAAGTTGCTTTATGTGGTATGATGTCTGAGAGAAAAACACCTTATTCAAGTATAGAAGCAGCTATAGAAGTAGGAAGGCGATTTTGTAACGAAAATTTTAACACGAAACGACCTTTAAAGACACTCCTAGTAACCGATCTGTTATTATTCATACTTATAGTTTTGATTCTTACAATAATATATAGAAAGACAAAATGACACTTCCTGTTCAAGCAATCGTATACGAACCGATGTACGAGTATAACGATAAGAAATACTTAAGAATTCGTTTACCAGAAAAGGTTAGTCAATACATAAGAGAATTACATGAACATAGAACGGGTAGTGTTTTATTTCCAGATAAACTCGATGATCCACTCGATGGTAACGTTTTAAAAGTTAAGGTCCCGTTTAGGTACCGTCGTGTTATGTGTAACGTCGACGGTGATACCCCAGTTCAATCGTTAAAAAGAGGTGACTCTGTTCTTACTGAAATACAGTTTAATGGTGTTTGGAATGCACACGAACATAGCGGGTATTCGTGGATATTGAAGTACATAAAGTTTAAAAACTAATATTAGCAAATGAGTCTTACACGTTCGGGATATATTACAGGAGAGACACAGGAAATCAAAAAAGAACTCACAGTTCGCGCGGTAGTGAACACAGAGTTTGGATTTCCTCCGCCTCCCTTTAAAGTATTCAGAAAAGCAAAATTAGGTCTATGTGTTCCTCGGTTTTACGGTGAAGAAAAGTTCGGACCGCCTAAAGAAGATCGTCGTCCCGAGCCAATTAAAATAACAACAAAGTTTAATGGAAAACTACGTGATGAAACCCATCAAAATGATGCAATGTCTGCTGCAATTAAAGCCGGGAATGGTGTTCTTTCGCTTCCTTGCGGCTTTGGGAAAACGACGGTATCCTTGGCCATAGCGTGTAAATTAGGGTATAGAACCATGATCGTTGTTCATAAAGAATTTTTAGCGAACCAATGGAAAGAGCGTATCCAACAATTTTGTCCGGGTGCATCTATAGGTATAGTTCAACAGAATAAGAAAGAGACGGAGTGTGATTTTGTCATTGCAATGCTTCAATCTTTATCACTCAAAGAATATTCGTTTAATGATTTTGATAGTATAGGTACAGTTATTGTAGACGAAGCGCATCATATATGTGCCAAAGTATTTTCACAATCACTTTTTAAAATGTGTCCAAAACATATTTTTGGGTTATCGGCAACACCAACTCGTAAAGACGGTCTTACCAAGGTTTTACACTGGTTTATGGGCCCGACATTTTTTAGTGTAGAACGTGAAAATCAAGAACAAGTCGAGGTTTTCCCGATTCAATATTCGTGTCAACGATTTAGAGACCCGCCTCCGTGTACACGTTTCGGAAAACTTTCACTCGCGACCATGATTACTGAACTTACGGAAGATAGAGAAAGGAACATTGTTATCGCAAAAATTATAAAGGATATTTTAAAAACGACACGTCAAGTTCTCGTATTAAGTGATCGTCGCCATCACTGTGAAGTTTTACACCAAAGTTTTAAGAAAACGTCCGGGCTTTACATGGGTGGTATGAAAGAGGTTGATTTAGCAGAATCGAGTAAAAAACGAATCATATTCGCAACGTTTAGTCAAGCGCATGAAGGACTCGATATACCATCACTCGATACCGTTATTCTAGCGACACCGAAATCCGATATCATACAATCTATAGGAAGAATAATGCGCGAGACGTACGGTAAGAAGAATAATCCACACATTTACGATATATTCGACCAATGGTCAATATGTCATGCCATGTATAATAAGCGTCTCAAAGTCTATAGACAGGGTGGATTTAATATACCCCAATCGGGTTTACCAAAAGAAACAGAATCTGGTTTCAAAAAAGGAACCTGTTTCATAAACATCTAAATTTTAATCATACCTATTTGTAAGAATGCCTTGTTGTGATACTGGTCGTAACGTCCAAAAATATAAAGGCGGAGGTGGAGGTGCTTCGACACTTCAGGAAGCCCTTGAAAATGGGAACATATCTACATTGGATATAGAACTACAATCGAGTGGTCTATTCATCGGCGATGGTGGTGGTTTATCCAATATCGCGGGTGTTGGTGGTAGTGTAGGTAACATGCAACAAGTTACAACCTCAGGTGCATCTACATCGAACAAAATCATTCTTACAAATACGAACGAATCTTTACAGGCATCGGGTAACGTTACAGTTAACTCAGGTAAATTTTTTTTAGGGGACGGTGGTCTATTATCGAATACTGCAGGTACGGTAACGTTACAACAGGCATCCAACCAAGGGAATGTCATAAACAATACAATAAGTTTTACCAACGCCGCCGAATCTATAGTAACAACCGGTAAAATTGTCGTCGGGACCAGTCTCGAAGCAACTAACGTTAACGGTAATGGTTCGGGGTTATCGTCACTTAACGCGAGTAACGTAAGTTCGGGTACAATTCACAACGATAGATTATCGACAAAAACAGGTACCGGGAACATTGTCATGAGTACGAATCCAACCTTATCCGGAACGATAACGGGTGGAACCTTTTCGGGAACACATACCGGTAACGGTTCGGGATTATCGTCTCTTAATGCGAGTAACGTAAGTTCCGGAACACTTCACAGTGATAGATTACCGTCCAAAACAGGTACTGGAAATGTTGTCATGAGCGCGAATCCAACCTTATCCGGAACAATTACCGGTGGAACCTTTTCGGGAACACATACCGGTAACGGTTCAGGATTAACGACTCTCAATGCGAGTAATATAAGTTCAGGTACACTTGCCAGTGATAGATTACCGTCCAAAACCGGTACTGGAAATGTTGTCATGAGCGCGAATCCAACTTTATCCGGGACGATCACGGGTGGAACTTTTGCGGGAACACATACGGGTACAGGTTCTGGATTAACAACTCTCAATGCGACTAATATAAGTTCCGGAACACTCCACAGTGATAGATTACCGTCCAAAACCGGTACTGGAAATGTCGTCATGAGTGCGAATCCAACCTTATCCGGAACGATCACAGGTGGAACCTTTTCTGGAACACACACCGGTAATGGATCAGGATTAACGACTCTTAACGCGAGTAACGTAAGTACTGGAACACTTCACAACGATAGATTATCAACAAAAACAGGTACAGGTAACATTGTCATGAGTACGAATCCGAACTTATCTGGAACGATAACGGGTGGAACCTTTTCGGGAACACATACCGGTAACGGATCAGGGTTATCGTCACTTAACGCGAGTAACGTAAGTTCGGGTACACTTAGTAACGATAGATTAGGTACAGTTCCGTATAATAAAGGAGGTACTGGACAAACATCGTATACGCGAGGTGATATCGTATACTCGAACGCAAATAATTCACTCGCAAAACTTTCTATAGGTACAGAGTCGGGTATGTTTTTACGAAGTGACGGTACGGACGTTTCTTGGGGTACCGATGGTTCGAGGTTAACAACTATTAATGCGAGTAACGTAAGTACTGGAACACTAAGTACATCTCGAGGGGGGACAGGTAATACGTTTAGTAGTGCGTCTAAAAGTGATCTGTTAGTCGGAACGAGTGGTGGTACATTTGCTACATTATCTATACCTGCATCTAGTGCAACCGATAAAATTTTAAAAATAGATGGAAGTAATAATTTATATTGGGGTCCAGATAGTACATCTTCTGGTAGCGGGGGTGGTGGTAGTGGTGTTCTATCACTAGGATCGACGTTTATGAAATATGCGTCTGGAGTTGATTATAATACATCGACGGGACGAACCATAAATTTAGAAGCGTCCACAAACGATCTTGCGAGTAATATAGTTGTTCGTGACGCTGCCAAAAACATAAACGTTACTAAAGTTACGTTAGGGTCCAGTACGTTAACCGCAACTGAATATAGCGGTAAATCAATAAAGGTTAATGTTACCGATAACAACGATAATAATGCGCATAATATACCATTACTAAACAGTACTAATGATCAAATAGTCAAGGACCAAAACAGTAAACTAACTTGGACACCACAAGCAAATAAAATTACTATAGGACCATCGTCCGGTACGTCAAATACTCTAACGAATACGACATGGTCGGGTAAATCGGATAAAGTTACAATCAGTACAAATAACTCGACAGGTGCTAGACCCGTTCTAATTAACGAAGGTGAAGCAGTATTCAAAGATCAAGGTAATAAATTCAATTGGACACCAAACCCAGGTACTCTAACTATAGGTCCAATTAGTGGTACTCATAGTAACATAACAGCGAGTACAATTACAAGTGGAACCTTTTCTGGATCACACACCGGTACTGGTTCGGGATTATCTTCACTCAATGCGAGTAATATAAGTACTGGAACACTTCACAGTGATAGATTACCGACAAAAACCGGTACTGGGAGTGTTGTCATGAGCGCGAATCCATTCTTATCTGGAACGATCACGGGTGGAACTTTTGCGGGAACACATACCGGTAACGGTTCTGGATTATCTTCACTCAATGCGAGTAATATAAGTACTGGAACACTTGACAGTGGTAGATTACCGACAAAAACCGGTACTGGAAATGTTGTCATGAGCGTGAGTCCGAACTTATCTGGAACGATCACGGGTGGAACCTTTTCAGGAACACATACCGGTAACGGTTCGGGATTAACACACTTAAATTTTGAAGAAAGTAACAATAGTGGAAAAGTTCCCGTCGACCACGGAGGTACGGGATTAGCAACGATTGGTACAAATCATATATTAATAGGTAACGGTACATCGGCAATAAACACGATATCACCCGAACCAAATGCTAATACACCAAAATTCCTTAGTAGTTATAATGGTGGTAATTTAACTTGGGCATCCCCTTCCGTATCACAGATTTCAATCGGTGATGATACCACTTCAACATCTAATCAACCTATTCTTTACGCGAATGATCATGGTACTCAAGATATAGAATCAGATAAGGATACTTTACACTATAAACGATCTACAGGAACACTAACGACGAGTAATTTAATCACGTCCGGAACCAGTCAATTTAACGGGATCGCAAATACCGAGCCTACCAGTACGTTATCGGTCGGGACGGTCGTGAGTATACAGGAAACAAGTACGGGTGATGTTCTTATTGTAAGAGGTAACGGGTATTTCAACGACGATGTTTACATAGCTAAGAAACTAACCTTGCCTTCTGGTTCAGTATTAGTCGCAGATACCATAAGGGTTCGTTCACATAACGTTAAAGAAACATTGGTCGTTGCAGAAAGACCAGCGTCTCAATTATCAGTTTAATTTTTTTAAAAATACGTATTTGTACAAATTTATACAATTATTAAATATTTACAAATACTAAATGGCATCGCTTTTATCGTCAGGTGACCCGACACTAGCAACAATATCCTATAAAGCTACGTCATCTGATTTATCGTTCGATAATTCTTATTATTTTGCGAGTTCGAATACGAGTTCAAATTTTAATGTATATTATTGGTCAGGAAGTGCGTGGTCGTCAAAATATACACAAACAAAATCCGGTAATTTTGGACACCAAATTGCGTGTACGTGGGACGGTGATCGTTTTGTTGTTGGTTCGCCACACGAAAATAAAGTTTACGTTTATCATAGTCCAGGTGGGTCCGGTTCGCAAAAATGGACACATAACGCGAGTGGTGTTGTAACTTCACCGACGGTATATACAATATCGTGTCCAGATAGTAGTACTACCGGTAGACGATTTGGTTGGTCGGTTTCTATTGCGAAGGATCTAGGTAACCATATAATTATAGGCGCACCAGGTGATTTTACACAGTCAGATAGCGACGGACAAAAACGTGGTAAAGTATACATATACGAATTTAATGGATCGACGTGGTCGAAAACGTTCGAAAAAACTGATTCAAGTGCATACACTGATGTTAGTAATGCGGGTAGTAGTGTATCCATTAGTGAACCAGAAATTCAATTAATAGAGTCTTCGGCAACTTCTGGTCAGGCCTTCTACCAAGTAAATAACGCGAGTCCCCAATTCGGATTCTATGTCGATATATCCGGGTACGCCGAATACATTGCTATAGGTGTACCTGGAACACCCATAGGTTTATTAAATTCTACAAACCTTGATGGGTACTCCGGTAGTGATTCTATAAATCGTACCGGTGGTGGTAGTGATTATTTTGAAAATACGGCACAATTAGGGTGTATCGTGTGTTATAGTACGAGTAACACGAACAAAAGTTGGGCATCAAATACAAGTTTATACGGTAAACCTGTTCGGGGACAAACCGAAATGTCTTGGACTAGTGGACTATCTGGTGATAATTCGAGTAATTCAGTAATATGGGATTTTACAGCTTTAGGAACAACGTGTAAACTATCACTCGACGGTACCCGTCTTATTGGTGGTTCACCAAGGTATAGTTTCCCAGGTAAACAACAATCCCCTAATTTTGGTCGTTTGGATGCGTGGAATTATGGTACGACTGATTCAGATTGGGTATTAGGTAAAGGACGCGTTGTAGGTAATAGACCTGGTAATAGAATAGGTATGAATATTGCGGTTGATTATACGGGTCAACGTATAGTAGCATTGCTTATGATACAGCCAGCAGTATATAATTCTGGAGGGAATACAGGAAATGGTGGTATTATGGTTTTCGATTGGAATGGTAATGGGTTTTATGAAGTAGTACCAGAAGTACAAACAAATTTAGGTAGTAGTGTAGACCATGCTTATGGTACAGTTGCAATATCAAAAGGTGATGTTGTAGCCGCTTCCGCTTGGGATTATGGTAGTACCGGTCGAATAACTTTTTATTTTTATAAATTAACAGGTGGATTTGATGGTAATTCACTCGTTGGTGGGTACTGTGCAGCTGATACCTTTCTCGTCGGTCCGAACGACGGTTCAACACAAAATACGTTTAAGAAACAAATAAAGTTTGGTGGTACTTTCTTTGATAACACGTACGAAAACACAACTCTTGAAAATAGAATTTACCATTTTAATCAAGATGGTAACGATGCTAATCAGCAGGGGTATTCAGAACTCCTTATTTCTAAAAAGACGAGTGCAGATGCCCCCGATATGATTCGTTTCAAATCAAACGAGTTTCGTATAGACACGTATGTTAATCAGAATAATAGTAATCAGTTTAACACAAGTGCAGATGGTGAATATGATCACCATCCCGCATTAACAATGAATATAGCTGGAAATTTTAAATTAAATGCTGAGTTTGAAACCAGTGTTGAAAACACACAATGTGAAACAAAGGCGTTATTAGATGTGGAAGGTGATATATTTGGAAGACGACGTGTTAATGCGGGGTACTTACATGGACAGAGTTTTTTAGGTCGTAAATGGCCATGGCAAATTTTATACGATACGAGGTCTGCACATACTAAAAATGGTAACGATTTATACTCGAATACGTTTAATGAATTTAATTCTTCGGCATCGTATAAACAAGGACGTTTAGATAGTAAGGGTGTAGGTAATAGTACCATAACACACCACGAGAGTGAAGGTGCTATTACATTATCGGGTACAGGTGTTCGTGTACATAATAGTGATGGTACCGTAGTAAAAAGTATAACAGGTAACGGTATATCTGGTTCACTTTGGTTTAAACTTATAAACGAACACTCTACGTATGGCGGTGTAACACTAGTAAGTTACGGTAATCCTCACGCGACTAATCATACAGGGTTTAGATTACAGGTAACAAATGATAATATACGTTTAAATTTTGGAACTGGTAAAATTCAACCAAGTCCAGCTTATAGTTTAACAAAAGATAAATGGTACCATGTATATTACTCTTTTAAACCACAACAAATCACAACGTTAAGTAATACAGAATTATGGATTAATGGGGTTTTTTTAAGTAGTATATCAGGTACGAATTTAGCGAATGCGTCTTATTATAATTCGAACCATTATATTGGTTCACCTTTAGGTGATAGTGCGATTAACGTATACATTGGAATGGTGGCACATTACAATTCACACTACAATCAAATGTTTCACGCAGTACAAGATAATTATATAGGACAGTTTGCTTCTCCTACTGAAATGTATAATTGGGGACCACCGGGACAAAAATTGGCGGTTGGTGGGGATGCATTTATTGAAAATAGATTGAGTATAGGTGGTACTCATAGTCCAGAACACCCGTTAGACGTTACGGGGGATATAAACTTTACGGGAACTCTCCGACAAAATAACTCTAACCTTATCTGTCTCGGATCATCTTCATCCGCGGGTGCGCCTTTACAAGTATTAGCGTCTACGAGTAATACCTCACCAACGAATAACGGTATATTTCTTTCACAAACTGGTATTTCGAGTACAAACCATGCCATAATGGCTATGAAAGTAAACGGCGCAAATTCGGGTGACCCGTTTGTCTCGTGGGATACAGATGTTACCGGTTGGTCTATGGGTATAGATAACGATGATTCCGATATACTAAAAATAGCGAATAATAAGGATTCGTTAAGTACAGATACGCACATGGAATTTAGTTCGGCGGGGACGGATTTTTTAAAGCCTATTCTAGCAAACGGGACTGTGGGTACGTCGGGTCAAGTTCTTACGAGTGGTGGTTCGGGAGGCACTGTTTCTTGGACAACCGTAAGTGGTGGTGGAGGCGGATCATCGTTATCCGGATCAAATACGTTTGAATGGGGGACGGGTGTATCCGGAAAAGAAAGCAATGCGGGTAAAATTGGGTACAGTACGTTTAGTGGTGCAGGTTATAACTACGCATTGGATATTGTAGGTGCGGGAACGAGTAGTTCAAATAGAAATGTTCGAATATATGATAATATTGGTATTGGAACATCGTCGCCAGAGGCATATCTACACGTAAAAAGAGAAGGATCATCTGGAGAATCTAATGTATACATACAGTCATACAGTGATGCTGCAGGTGATCGGGCAGCTTTATTTTTAGGTACGCCACATGTTACTGGTGGAACTGCCCAACCCAAGTGTGCTATAATAGCAGACACAGTTGGTTGGAGTCGCGCAAATTTACACTTTTGTTTAGAAACATCGCAAAATAATGGTAGTGCTTATAGGGCGAGTACGTCTAACTCGAGAATGATGATAGATGGTATAAGTGGTAATATTGGTATGGGAACAACTACACCAGGGGCTTTTCTAGATATAAATGGGACGAGTCAAGTTAACACGTTTACTAACGCTGCACGAAATTATTTCCGAGGTGGTAGTGATAGTAATGCATCGAATTTCACTGGTCAGTCAGGTACTTTTTCTGGTTTTAGTATACGCGCATCAAGTGCTATAGGTACGAATACTTATTTCGTCGCACACACTGGTACTTGGCAAGCTTCAGATTCGAGAATAAAAACAAATATAAATGATGTTACCGATGCATCCGCTTTAGAAAAATTACGTCTCTTAGAACCAAAAACGTATAAATATATAGATACTAAAGAACGGGGTGATACAACAGTTTATGGATTCATCGCACAGGAAGTTTCTAATGTGTTTCCTGAAGCAGTTATGGATTCTGTAAATTCAGTTCCAAATATATACGAACTCTCGAACGTTTCCGATTCGAATGTTATAACGTTTACGAACTTCAACACGTCCGATCTATTAACATCTAACGTAACATCTACAATACAGGTTAAAAGTGTATACGATAAAATAGAAAGACTTACATTAGACACTGTTATAGATTCAAAATCAATTCGCGTTAAGGAAGATTTAACAAATATTATTGGTTCGGTAGATGATACCGGAAATGTCGTTTCGGGTAATCAGGTTTTTGTTATGGGACAGGAAGTTGATAATTTTAATATAGTAAAGAAAGAATATATATTTACTATAGCCACTGCGGCTTTACAGGAAGTTGATCGACAATTACAGGCTGAAAAGACGAAAGTTTCAACTTTAGAAACACAGGTCGCTGATCTATTAGCGCGTGTTACCGCACTCGAAAATGCGTAATTAATTAAAATATAAAGGTTAAAAAAACAAAATCACATTTACCATGCTGGAACAAACAGGATGGTAGATGGTTTACTATTCACTTTTTAGATGGGAGTGAATCCATAACCGCTAGAGCAATAACGCCCGCGATAAAAAACATTACAACGTAATTACATTCGGTGTCGTCCTCACCCAAAATGTTACGTTTTTTACGTTTCACCACTTGGGGTTTGGCGACCACCTCCTGACGTTGGGGTCTTTCAATAGGATCTTCGTCTAAAGGACAATACCCTATCATTTATACTATCATTTATAAATTAATTTCGACCGACTTTTTCTTTTTTCCACCGCCTCTTTTTGATTTGGTCTGGGTAACTTTAACTTCACGAACTTCATTATCCATATCGTCCTTTTCATTCTTAGAATTTTCTATATCGGCCTCTGCAATATCCGAAATATCATCGTCCATATCATCGTCACCGGGTGCGTTAATATTTGCTGGTATACTGGTCGTACTCATTGGTGGTGTTGGTGGCATCATGATATTACCCATGAGACTTGATATGTCTAGGCCCGGGCCCTGCATTTCGCGTCGCCCGTTTGCATCTGTCGTATCACCAGATTGTTGTTGTGATTTAGGAACCGTGTTCTGAACCGCAGACATCATATTTTGTACGAGTTCGGGGTTTTGTTTTATAACATCGTTCATATTTGGCATGACTGATTTGAACATGCTATTTGTTAAGTGAAACATCATCGCCGAACCACCAAGCATCATTATGAGTTTGATTTCTGGAGCGACTGCCATTTTAGATCTATACTTAACGTACAACTCTTCAAAAACTTCATCGTAATCATCGACATTTTCCATGACGTTTTCTGACCAACCATCGAGTTGTATTTCAAACGGGTTATACTTTTTGTTCATAAACTCAAGTCCTGTAGTACATGCAATAAGCATTCGTCTCGAGAATTTGACGGATTTATCGACGTCTATGCTATACGTGATTCGTTTCACTTCTGTTCTAAGTTCGTCTATAGGTGAATATGCATTCAAACGTTTATTTACGGTAAACCCTTTCTTTTCTAAACGACCGATCTTATTTACAAGGTCTGCTTTTTCTTCATCTATTGTTTTGTACCCTGGTGATGGTTTTTCTTCTTCTGTGTAAATACCTCCCATACCACCGCCACCGCCGTAATCATATCCATCACCTTGTTCATCATCCTCATATTCTCCGTAATCAAGGGGTTCCTCTTGTGGTGGAGCGGATTGGTGATTTTGTTTGTTCGGGTTAGCAAAAGAATCAATGTCTTCCTGAAAAGTTTGTGTTTGTGGTGGTGTAAATTGTGTCTTCATAGGTCTAGGCATTCCTTTTTTTACAGGCTGAGGTCTTGGTATCTCAATCTCAATCTCGTTCATTAGTGCCTGTTCATTATCATCCAATTTCATAACATTTGTACTAGAACGATTAAGTATAATCTCACCGTCCATTAATCTTTATATTGAAACTATTCTAATTTCTTTAACGCACTTTATAAAAAAAATGTATGTTCAATACAAATGAAACTTAACGCTACAAACAAAAGTACCCTAAAATCTATCGCGATTGTATTCGCCATAATATGTGTTCTCCAATTCTTGAGAACCAGCTACTACAGCCCAGTCGATATTGAAACGACCAATGAAGAATCGCTCTTTAATCTCGAGTCCAAGGAAGAGTGTCTCGGTGAATATTACTCCGACAGTAGAGGCGGTATTTGTGGTGGCCAAAAATTGGTCGTCGCACAATCGAGTTATAAGATGAAGTAAAATCTCCAGTATATATAAATGGCGTTAGTGACCAGTCAGTCCACTTTACCCGATTTCGAATACGAACATCACACTGTTATACTTGATAATCTGGATCCAACGAGTGATACAGATTTTACACTTTTTTTACCAACACCACTCGAAAATATTGTCCAGGTACAATTACTCACCGCGAGTATTAACATAACCGATAATGCCACGAGGTGTGTACACATCGGTATAGAGGAACTTAAAAATCATTTCACGCAACGCGGGAAAAAAGATCTCGATGATGCCGATAACCACCTTAACGGTATTTTTGGAACGATCTTGTGTCAACATGAAAAACATGGTTCCGCCTCCAATCAAACAGCCGTGTTCTTTAGAAACGAGTATCCAATTATTCAACAATATTATAACCCAATCAGAAAACTCGATAGAGTAACTTTTAACTTAGACGACCAAGCTGGTGATACACTGGCGTGTGGCGATGCCATTTTCGTTTTTAAATTCGTTTGCAAAAAAAGGAACATGCCTTACTAATTATTTCAGGGCGTTACGTACCTATAATTTTAACCTCTTATTAATATAAATGTCTTCCGGTATTGTTCAACTCATTGCCATTGGTGCTCAAGATGAACATATAATGGGTAATCCAGAGATATCATTCTTTAACTCAACTTTTAAAAGACATTCTAATTTTTCACAATCCATCGAAAAGCAAACGATACAGGGAGCTGTGAAAAACAATTCAATGTCATCCATAAAATTCCCACGTTCAGGTGATTTATTAGGATACACATATTTTACTATAGACGATAACACAAAAGCACTCGATTATGGAGATTGGACCGAACTCGTAGATAAGGTCGAATTACTTATTGGTGGACAAGTTGTAGATACGCAAGATGCAGTCTTTACAGAAAAAATAGCCATAGATACATTTGCATCAAATGTTTCAAAGAGTTCTAACGGGACACACCCAGGTGTGAGTGCACGTTCATACTTTTACCCGTTAAGGTTTTTCTTTTGTGAAGGTCCACAGTGTGCATTACCAATCGTTGCTTTACAATACCATGAAGTTGAATTACGTATTCACTGGGGATCACAAGCGGGAGCATACAACTTTGAGTGTTATTCAAATTACTATTACCTCGATAACGAGGAACGTGGTAATATTGTTTCTCGAAACCATGATATTCTTATCACACAAGTTCAAAAAAGTATACCATCACAAGAACTTACACAAGAACTTACGTTTAATCATCCAGTCAAATACCTCGCGTGTTCAGATACATCAGTTAATGGTGCATTGACATCCGCCGATAATAAGATTAAAATTGAAATTAATGGTCTCGATATCGGTAATTTTAGATGGGGAAAACCACATTTTATGGAGGTACAAAACTATTACCACACCCCATTCGTAACGTCACCCGATTTCTTTTTATACTCTTTTTGTTTATCGACAAGTTCTCTCCAGCCTACAGGAACACTTAATTTTAGTCGTTTAGATTCAGCAAAGATACATAGCCAAGCCCGAAATATATCCGATCCTATATATGCAGTTAACTATAACATTCTCAGAATTGAAAATGGTTTAGCCGGTCTCATCTATGCAAATTAAAATACATACTTATATTAATATGGTTAAAAATATACCTACCATTGAACGGTCTACCAAAATCCGGTTTGGTAAACACGTTTCTGAGAATCAGGCTGAAAATACAATTGTTTTTAATGCGACAGATGAAGCAATTAATGTCACGAATGCGAATTCTATTTATATGGCGCCACTCCGCGTTGCTGAATTGACAGGTTCTAACCTTGTAGGTTACTCGTCGGTCACAAAGGAAATTGTTGATTCAAGTGTTCCTACAACCCTTCTAGGTGGTGTCACTTTACAAGCATCTACAGATAGAGGTAATGTAACTTCAAATACAGTTCAGTTTAGTAATGCTATAACATCTTTCATAACAAGCTCTAATATTGGTGTTGCAAATAGTGCGCCAATACACGCCTTATCGGTAAAGGATAAGGTTTTCATGTGTGGGCCAACGGGTGATACCAACACACTTCGTGTTGAAGGTACGGCTCGAGCTAATAAATTTACAACGGGGTCTTCTGTTAGTATCGATGAAAGTGTAACTAATAAAATTCAGGTTTCTGGTACAATACATACAAGTACACTCACTTCGTCAAAAATAGGTGTAGCGAACACGGCACCTGGTCATGCCATAAGTATTGGTAATGAAGGTCAGGTTCAATTAAATGTACCAACACAATCAATATACGCGTTAGATACCGTCGGTAACGTAAATGCACAAAACTATAGGGGTGATTCGTATTACCTCTCAAACCTTACGGTTGAAAACATAGTAAACCAAGGTAACGTAACCTCAAATACGGTTCAGTTTACGAATCCAGTTACGAGTATTTATACAACCAGTAACGTTGATGTTGGGGGTAATGTTTTTATAAGAGAATCATCCGATGCACTTTATGGTAAAATTGCGGGTTCCAATACAATAGCAGGTAGTACTATAACCGCAAGTACACAATTTTCTGGTCCAGGTACAGGATTAACGGGTATTCCAACAGATCAATTTGTAAGTGGAGCAATTCCCTTTTCCAGTGGTGGTACGGGTCAGTCTAGTTATGCATCCGGTACAATACTTTACGGTAAAACGTCGGGTGATTCACTCGGACAACTCAACCCCGCAGGTTCTAATGAAGATGCCGGTAAATTTCTTCGACTCGACGGTAATGATATACCCGAATGGGCAGAAGTTCCCTTAACTCTTGATGCAGTTCTCGGAGATACAACCGCGGTTTCAGATGGGTCTATGAGTTTAACAGATACTGGTACGACAATCACGACCCTCGGTAAAATAAAGGCCGCCACGTTCGAAGGACTTGGTTCTGAACTTGACGGTATTAACGCATCTAATCTATCATCGGGTACACTCACAACATCTGTTTTACCCGTCGTACCCGCAATTAAAGGTGGTACGGGTCAAATAGCATACACGCAAGGTGATATTTTATATTCAGATACAACTAATTCGTTAGCAAAACTCGCTATAGGGTCAAGTTCAGAATATAAGGTTTTACAAGTAAAATCTGATGGAACTGTACCCGAATGGACATCAACAATAACAGGCGCTACACTCGATAATTCATCGTTAACGGGTACCATAACTACAAGTGGATTAAATAATAACAGGATTCCGTTTACGAATGGGTCCGGAGAATTAGTATCGGATACAAAACTCCAATTCGATGGTATTGATACAATGACCATCGGGTCTAACCTTACAATTTCGGGTAATTTACTCGTCCAAGGAAACACGACGTATCAACATACAAAAAATCATACCATCACCGATCCAATTATAGAGGTCGGTAACGCGAACGCGTCTGATATCATTGATTTGGGTATGATCATGACCATGAATACTTCAAATGTTGTTCATGGTTTTAGAGGTAACAAGAAGGAATATACGATCGCATACACACACAGTGATCCAGTTGGTCCAATTATAACACCAACATTGGCGAGTGGTATACCTGACCACCCGTATATTACCGCAAATATTTGGGGTAACGTTTTATCAGGTAACGTCACGACGACAGGTAAAGTAACCTCGGATTCGTTCCATGGTACTTCAATTAACGTATCAGGTGCAGTTACCGGGGATACTTTAGTAGGTGGTGGTTCGGCTATTACAGATCTCGATGCTGAAAAAATAACTACAGGTATTCTCGATGTTGACCATGGGGGTACAAACATCGACTCGTACACGGCGGGTGATTTACTCTACGCCACGGGTGCGACGACATTAGCAAAATTAGGGGTAGATAATGGTAAATTTCTTAAAAGTACAGGTTCAGCAGTTCAATGGGCGGACGTTTCTTCAGACTTACAGACTATTACAAATGGAGGTGCAACGACAACACAAACGGTCGCTTTTAATAACACAACCACGGGTTTAACATCCGCGGGTGATATTACAATCGCGGCTTCTAAAAAACTTAAGTTCGCGGATGATATTCTACTCCAAGGAGGAGGAGGATCGGGAACGAGTAATCTTTTCATAAACAATGCAATAATACTTTCCCCAGAATTACAAGGTGGTTCTGCATCTACAAAAAATGTTTTATCGATAGATACAACAACAGGTGAGATTTTCGATTCGGGGGGGCAAGGTGGTTCGACAATGGAATTTACACATGAGGAAGGTACGGGTATACATGCGAACGTCAGTATAGGTGTAGCCGCATGGGCAGGACCTACCGGTACATCAAACCTTACCATGAACACGTATGGGTCTAACGTACTCACGGTTACAGGTAACATTTCGGCCACTAATATTACAATAGGTGGATTAAACGTTGCTGCGTCACCTTTTGCATTAGATGATGTTGCGAGTGCAAGTGTGGGTGCCAATATTACGTCAAATGTTATTCAGTTTACGGGACCAGCATCGGGGTATGCGACAGATAATGCATTTGTTACGACCAAGAGTATTAGTATTGGATCAAACGTAACCACAGCCGGGAACGTTTTTTGTAATTCAAATATTACATCACAAAATCTTATACTCACAAACACACAAATATCAACTACTTGGACGACAGGGTCAGGAACACTCGCGATAGATTGTAAAAATAAAAGTTACGGTACAGCTCCGTTAGTTTCATTAGATGCAGATATTGCTATACTTTCCATAACAAATTTACCAAGCGGGGGTCAGGTTGTAGTACCTTTACTAGCATCCGGTGGGGCGCGAAAAGTTTTGAAAACCATCACAGCCGGTATCGATTTTATAGCATTTACGGCGGATGTTTCTATAGACCAGAACAGTCATGGTCTTTTGACCGTATCAAAAATAGGTGCATCAGGTGTGGAAAAAATATACATGAATGCAATCTCGTTTACAGCAGCGTAATTCGTTTTTTTTATAATCTTTCATATTATATTATATATTGGCTTAAAAATAAAAAACCTTAGTATAATATAATAAATATGTCTGGTGGTATTGCCCAACTCGTTGCAATCGGTGCCCAAGATGCGCACCTCGTCGGTCAACCCGAAGTTTCTTTTTTTAGATCTAATTACAAACGTCACACAAACTTTGCCCAAACTGTCGAAAGACAAGTTGTCCAGGGCAACCCTGCCTCCGGTGGTATGTCTACCATCAGGTTTGAGCGTAAAGGTGATATGCTCGGATACGTCTATGTTGCGAGCAGAGCAAACGCAACAGCGAACTTGAAAAACTATGTCAGCAAAGTTGAACTTTTAATCGGTGGACAAGTCATCGACACGCAAGAATCTGAATTTATGACTGATCTTGCACCAGTTGTGATGAACCAAACGAACTCTAAACAAGACTATAACGCGACTACAGATTATTATGTCCCACTCAGATTTTCGTTTTGTGAAAACGCCCAATCCGCGCTCCCATTGATCGCGCTTCAATACCACGATGTTGAATTGAGAATTACGTGGGGTGCATTGACCGTAACAGATATGGAAGTGTACGCACAATTCATCCATCTCGACACTGAAGAACGAACGTCTATGTCGTCTACACCACAAAATATGATCATCACACAAACCCAAAAAGCTATTGCTTCCAAATCGAGTACACAAGAACTCAGCTTCAACCACCCAATGAAGTATTTGGTCGTCAAAAACAGCGGCCCGGGTGCTCTCACGACTGCTAAGATGAAATTACAAATTAACGGTACGGACGTTTCCGATGCCAAGTCTGTCAGACCACACTTTACGTACACACCAGTTTACTACCATACACAAAACGCCACGGCGAGTAACGATGTTATATTGGTTCCATTCTGTCTCGATACGTCCAAGCTCCAACCAACTGGGTCGCTCAACTTCAGTAGACTCGATTCTGCGAGACTCGTTATTGAAGGTGATACGTTCGAAGACAACGTCTATGGTGTCAACTACAACATTCTCCGTATCGAAAATGGTATGGGTGGTTTGATGTATTCCAATTAAATTAATTTAAATAGCCTGTTATTATAAATGTTCTGGCAATTAGTTTTTCTTACAGCTTTCATTTTTATCATTACATATGATCCTAAATCCGGAACTTTGAATCATCTCGTCAACTCTAAGACACAAGAACCCGAAAAAAACGCGGAGTGTAAAGAGGGACATTACCAGGAGATTCAATTTGCTCAAATGGGATACGACTGCCCAAAGGAAAACGGTGTGCACATGGGCGCGATTATACGAACTTAAAAACTTGATTATATAATTTAATACATTATGTTTACATTTGATCGAGATACTGCTATGATAGTCGCTATTGTTATGTGTATAGCTGCTTCAGCTTACATGTACAGAGAACTCAAAAATACGAAAGAAGAAATGGAAGGTGTTAAGGGTATGAATGGAAAAATGTCTTCATTTTTATCCAGGATCAGGCCAATACAAATTCCACAAACAAGTTCGTTAAACGAACCAGTTACGCCAAAAAATGTCACTTTTAAGACAGAAAACGAAACCCAAGTGGAAGACGAATCTGAAGAAAATCAAGAAAGTGAAGAAGATTCTTCAGAATAATCATCTCTCTCAATTATAACTTGCAAATGCGCAATGAAGAAATACAAAGCAATTGCAGTACCCGTAACGTTTACTGGTTCTAAACCAAAGTTCCTCACTGTCCGAGACCGACGATTCAAAGATTGGATTTTCGTTACCGGAGGGTGTAGAAGAAAAGAAATACCCAATCCGATAAGATGTGCCCTACGAGAATTGGAAGAAGAAACCAGAGGAGTTGTAAATCTCAAGAAAGGTGAATATACCGAATTCAAGTTTGTGGTAAAAGAAAGTCCGGGTGTAGACTTAGAATATAACGTGTTCATATTTTTCGTAAATTATACACAACAGGAACAAATAGATCTCGTTAAGAAATTTAACGATGAAAAACAAAAAACAAATTTAAAAAAAATACAAAAATTACCCATTAAAAGAACATTCGATGAAAATGATTATATGAATTTTGAAACGTTATCTGAATTTAACACGAAAAAACAATGGGATAGAATCGTTAAAAATATACTTCAAAACCCAGAATTTTATGCCTGTGTGACTTCACTCAATAGAAAAACCTTCTCTATTAAATAATGAAGTCCAAGTCTTATATATTATCACAAATAAAGGATTTGTTAATTGAACGACATGGGTATACAGAAACTAAAGCGGAAAGGTATATAGAGGTCCATGCTAGCGATAAAGTTTATGAACTTTTAGTACTTAAAAAATCTTTATCGGAACAGGAACAGTACCCAGAAATATCGTTTAGAAAAACAATATGGAGGCATCACTATGATAGTGATGAATGAATATAAAAAATAAAAACTAGTAATTGGTAAGTATACATCACATGTTTAAACAGTGGTGTAAAGAACAAGGGTTCTTAAACAACTCCAATGTATCACATGTGCTTATGGATGGTGGTGTCCTATCAGTGCCATTTGATAGATTGAATGACTTTTATGAAAAATGTGTAGAAGCTTATACTTTACGAGAGAAAATTTTTGTTGTTGAACAGAAAACAGAAAATTATAATTTTTTTGTAGATCTCGATTATAAAGATGTAAATGAATTAACCGTCACCCAAATAGAAAGTATATGTAAAATTATTTGTGATAAAGTTAATAAGTTTGAAGGTGCAGGTAATGCCTTAATATCTATAGCAGAACCAAAACAGGTTTCTGGTAAATTGATAAAAACAGGTGTGCATATAAACTGGGAAGGTTTCACGGTAAATAGATCTTCAGCAATAGCTATAAGAGAACATGTTATAGATACTCTAAAATTGGTATACGGTTCAGTGAACTGGGAAGATGTTGTCGATTCAGCTGTATATGGTAGTTCCGATAGAAAAACACAGGGGAGTGGTTTCCGGATGCCCTTTTCACATAAACGTGCTAAACATGAAGAATGTTCTGGTAAAGGTTGTAAAGAATGTAATAAAACAGGTAAAGTTAGTCAGGGTGAATACTTACCATGTTTCGTTTACAAAGGTGGTAAAAAGGGACCTTTCACTTTACTTGAACCTATATTACCACACCCAGATGTTAAACTTCTATACAGTGCAACTATACGTAGTCAAAGTAAAGAACCAAATATTATAGAAGGTAAAACGTGTTTTCAGGGTAAAGAATCATCTTTTACGCATGCGGAAATAAAAAACGAATTCAAAGATCAGGAAGTTATATGTCTTTTACAAAACTTTGTCAATAAACATCTCGAAGGACAGACAACTGCACGTATTACCAAAATGTTTGAATCTAATGGTAACTTCTTGGTTTCAACAAATTCTTTCTATTGCGAAAATAAAAAATGTAACCATAATTCTAATCATGTATGGTTTCATATAATAGGAGACACAATTACACAAAAGTGTTTTTCTACTACCGAAATAATGAGACATTTTGGGTTTTGTAAAAATTTTACAGGTAAAAGACATAAATTACCATCTAAAATTACAGACCAATTATATAAGGATGGAATTGTTAAAAAGTGTGTGAACCCGTCTAAACAAGATTTTTTTGGTAAAAATGTTGAAAAAATAGAAAAATTGGATTATAATTCAGATACAATGGGAATATTCTCTAATTTCATTAACAAATATATGATTAAAACTGGGTATATACAGGTGTCCAGGATAAATATAAATAAACCAAAGACTAAGAAAAATAAGTTTAACGAGTATTATGTTCACACTACTTATACGTGTACAATTTGTAACACGGATAATATTATTTTTAATATCGTGAACAAGAAAATAAAACAAGTATGTAAATGTACAAACCGCGAACATATTCTCCCGGAAAAAATAGTAACTAAATTATAGAACACAATGATATCTGTTATTGTTTTAGTAGTTGTAATATACTTCGCATCTTCTCTAATAACCGCGAAACAAAACAACGTAGTAGAAATTAATAAACTTATACGAAAATCTTATAAATATTCAGGACTAAACCCATCTATACATAACGAATTTATAGAAAATATCAAAATGGCTCTAGAATATAAAACAAATATAATTCTATCTAAAAAACTCATGAATAGATCACTTATAAATCTCGATGAAATTGCGCTCAGCTCAGTTTCAGGAGATACGAATATTTTAGAAGATATAGACACTGTTATTAGTGATTTAAAAACGAATTTTAACGAGTTATATTCGAATTTACAGGCAGAAAGTGAGTAAAATACTTAAAGGAAATGTGTATATATTAATTATATAATGGTCTTAACTGTAAAAACACGTTCAGGGAGACTTTCAAAAAGACCAGAGCGTTTGGAATTGTTTGAAGATGTAGAAGATGATTATAAACAGGATGAATATGATACAGATGAAGATTTGTTAATTTCAGACGATGAAGATATTTGCAGTGACGATGATATTGAAGAATCCGAAAGTGACGAAGATGCTGATGAAAATGGGAATTTAAAAGGGTTTGTTGTAGATGATACGGATGAAGACGAAGATTACTCTGAAGAAGAAGAAGAAGAAGAAATAAGTGAGTAATAACGAGCTTAAAAAAATAGATACTTTTTTTATATATGGAAGCTGAAGTTGGTACACCGATTGAGTATAATCCAGAAGAATTCATAAATAAAAGTAGTAATAATTTCGATGAACCGGATGAACCAGAGGTTGATGAACAATACTATCAACCACCTCCACAACAGCCCGTTTATTATACCCCACCACCCCAACAAGTTGTAAAAAATGATATATTCGAAAATATAGATAAGACGGGATATGTTATAATTTTTGTAGCATTTCTATTAGGATTTTTCATGGGCAAAACTATGCAACCTGTAATACTCAGACCGGGATGAACGATTTACCGCCTATCCAATTGTACTGAGAAGGTGTTTGCTGACCAGTAAATGTACCTATATTACCTGTTACTGGTTCGGTAAAATATGATCTACTTACGATAAGTGGGTCTTTAGACATGTCTTTAGCAACTTGTGATGGTGTAATTTCTTCACTATTACCACCTCCGCCACCTGTTTTACTTTTTTGATCTTTATACACTCTAAAAAATAAAACAATAGATATCGATACGATAAGAATGGTGATTATGTTTAATATAATACTCAACATACTTACTTTTAAATAACAATTTTAATTTACGCTTCTTCTGGGTTTACGTTTTCCTCATTTTTTGAGGTTACTTCCTCTTCTTCACCAGTATCATCACTTTCCTTAATCTGAGCCTGTTCTGAATTCTCGATTTGAGCTTTATTAGCTTCTTCGGCTGTCTTAACATCAGATCTAGATTTTTCATCGTCGAACTTTTTCATAGCTTCTACCGATCCAAACCCTCTTTCAGTTGCTTCTTTTTCCAACGCGTTCTTAAAATCCAATTCTCTCTTTTCACACACAGCTTCCTTTTCTCTTTCAACGATTGCATCCGCCTCCTTAACAAGATCCTCCATGTCAGCATCAGGGTTTTCCTTTTGAAGACGTTCTAAAACTTCACCGGGGTGACTGATGGGAGCCTCGTCTTGTTTCGTGTAAAACTTTGAATTTTCGTCACCTCCTTTGTAGTATATGTCAGATCCTGGTGCCTTAACAGCCATCATATCCTTCTTACGTTCGGAAAACATTTGAGCAGCTTGTGCTTGATTTTCTCTGTACCCCGCCATCAACTCTTCTAACTTATCATCTGCATAATGTGCGTCTTCAATCTGGAGATTATCTGGTGGGATTAACAACCATTTATACATATCGACGACGTAAATATCGAAAGTCGCATCCTCTTTTTGAAGACGTTTTGCATGAGAAGCAGCTTCTTCCCTAGAATTAAATGCACCCCTAATTTTAATACCAAACTTATCGTTCTTTTGTGGTGCTTCAGGGCCTACGACGGAAAGGCATGCGTATAATTGACCGGGTACGGTCGTAAAATCTTGTTCGAGTGTTGACATTGTTTTATATATTTAATTGGTACCTTTTTTTTAAGCTCCTTTTTACTTAGGTTTCGTATTTATATATTGTACGTTTTAAATTATATGTTATAATTTTTATTTTTTATTAGTTTTTATCAGTGTATTATACCTAAATGACGTAAATTTATTAGGGCTAATTTTTCTGTACCCCCTTAGAGCGATTTAAACGCCTTTTTGAAAATTTTTTGAACTCGGTTCTCATAAGGACCACTCTTTTTTAAAAAAACATGACTTTCATGCACCCATTGTAATATAATAGAAAATATAGTGTTTAAATCCCTTTAAGGGGGTACAGAAAAAATAGCCATAAAAAAATAGACATATTTTACATATGATTTCAACCTAAGATAATACAATTTAAAAGTAAAATCAAATCAAATCAAAATCAAATCAAAAATGGTACCTGAATCTTACATTAAAAAGAATGACGAAATCAAGGCGGTTCGTGAATTAGAAGAAAATTTAAACAGAGACGTTGTCGATATTATTACAAAAAAAGTAAAAGAATCAAACAGGCTTGAATATGAAAACGAGTGTAGAAAACATAAAAATTTTGCATCATGTACAAAATGGTTTAATATATTCAAAACTACATATTGGGGCGGTTTTCCTATTAGAGAGAATAGACTATTACCAGATTCTGAAGTTATACTAAACCGTAACAACTTTGGCAATACTATGAAATCTGGTCGAAACCGTAGTGATTTCGAATTTCATGAAAATGCAGACTTCGAACAAAGTACATACGGATTGGACCACAGAGAAGAATATATAGGTAAAGATGGTATAAAGTATCAAGTGTGTTCTCAACATCCGCATAATTTGAGATTGAACGAAGACCAAATGAAATTGGAAGGGTGGACAAAAATAGATCCATTATATGAGTCCACTCAAGATACTTACATTAGGGAATTTAACAAAAGTAAAATCAGGTGTAAACAAAATTTACGAAAAATGTACGCTGAAAAAAATAAATACGTTTTATCAAGTAAACAATTGAAAAAAATAAATGATAAAATTAAAGAATTTGAGGAATTATTGGGATATGATTACAATAATTTTATTAACTCGATTAAAAAATAAATATTTTAAATATTATACCTTAATAAATGGTTATTCAAAAAGAATGTGTAATAAACCTTAGTAACTCCATTTAAAAAAGAAAAACGAATATAAATAAATGGAGGAGATACGAAAGTATCATAACGAGTCTAAGCGTCTCCTCATCCAATCGGCTACCCGCGAAGGCGACAGTATTTTGGATGTAGGATGTGGATTCGGTGGTGATCTCCAAAAGTGGAAACACGCCGGGGCTAATATAAGCATGTGTGAACCAAACCCAGACTCACTTAAGGAGGCTAAGTCGCGCGCAAAGAACATGAAAATACGCGTCAATTTTTATGAAGGTGATATATTCGCGTGTCCACAAAGGAAATACGACGTCGTATGTTATAACTTTGCGTTACACTATATATTCGAATCACCCAAGTTATTCGAGACGTCTTTATTAGCAATTAAAAATAGACTTAAACCCGGGGGTCAATTCATAGGGATCATACCAAATTCCGATAAGATTATCATGAACACGCCCGTAAAAGATGAGTTAGGGAACTACTTTCTAATGAAACATACGAGTTCGGGGAACTTTGGGGAAAAGTTATACGTTCATTTAGCCGATACGCCGTATTATGCCGACGGACCAAAAGTCGAACCTATCGCGCATAAAGATATGTTATTCACGCGAATGGAAAATTTGGGGTTTACTTTAACACTGTGGGAAGATCTTAAAGGGAACCCGGTTTCGGATTTGTATAGTAAATTTAGGTTTGTGTATAAGAAATGATTAGTTATTATTATTATTGACATTTTTTAGTTTTCATTTTTTATGTATGTTTATGATAAGATGATACTCGCTATACTTCTACTTATCATAAACGTGTTTTTACTACTCAACACAAAGGAACCACATGAAATAACCGAGGTTCGCGAAAAATATAGAATTCTCAGGGAACATCTCACAGAAACCGAAAATAAGAAATTTGAAATGTTACAGTCAGAAGTACCCATAACGGCACATTACAGTATTGCTAAAGGGGCTATAGGGTATAACACGAATAAAGGAAATGAAATAGGTTTGTGTATAGACGGAGATACGAATGAGATTTTCCATGTTTTAATACATGAACTCGCACATTCGACCGTAGACGAGTATTCACATAGTAAAGACTACTGGAAAAACTTCAAGGAGTTACGTGAAATATGTGTTAATTTAGGTATATACCAAAAAATACCCAAAAAAATGGAATTCTGTAATAAACATGTTCAGGATAAATAATCTAACCGTATATTAACAATATGTCTGGAAACGTGGCATCGTCTGCTCAAATATTACAAGCTATCATAGCTTGGGTATCGTACATGAGTTTATCGAGTGTACCCATGTTATCTAATAATTACGGAGTTAATTTAGTAACTCTCTTCTTTATCATACCTAACTTTTTACTCTACTCCATGAAAGGTGATAACTTTTTGTCTTACATGGCCATAGATCAAAGGTTCATGTTACTCGCAACTATCGCGGCAACACTTTTTGCTGCGTTGGTAACCCAAGCATCCAAAGGTGCTATAAAAAATGTGGAAAATTATGGTAAAACTACGAAGAGTACGGGATCTGTTCTTGCACTTCGCGTAGTAAGTTTTCTATTTGGTTTACTTACTGCTTATATACTCCTTAAAAGAGAAGGTATTTTTGCTAATTCTGTTTAAGCGTATCTTCTAGCAACGTAGAACACAACCGCAGCAACTGCTCCGGTTGATGCTAATCCAATAACACTTCGGTTCCCTTGGTCGTTAAGAAACGATGGTACAAAGTTTGCAAGTTTTTCTTGAACTGGCTTACTAATTGCTATCGCAGTACAAACCGCGACGACGAGAGCTTGAAACTGTTCATCAGTTAAATTAAATGGATTTTTATTTTCGGGTTTCTTATCACTTCGTTGAGTAGGCTGTTGTTGTGCTTGCATCATTGGTGTTTGCATTTGCATTTGCGTCATTCGTGGATCTTGTGCCATCATTGGTGGTTCAAGTGGCCCTTCTGGTTGTCCCATTATATCTGAAATTGATGTAGAGTCCATTGTCTGTTTATTTTCACTCACATTTTTTTCCGCCATAAAACTCGGCATTTGTTGTTGTTGCTGAATAGGTGGTAGCTGTGGTACTTGAGATGGTCCAGAATCGTTTGGTATAAAATTAGTCGTTTGGTTATTAGTAAGGTTAACCATACCATCCCCGTTATCAGAAAGGTTCATTGTGTAAACGTCCGTCATATAGTATACATGCGTTTTTCGTTTTTTTACGTTTACGCGTTAGCCTGGATTACTCACGTAAAGTATAATTTGGGTACAAACAACCAAAGGTTTTTACTATTCTAGGTAAATCGTTCAGTTCATCATAATTAGACATGTCGTGATCAATATAGACCGTTTTTGTTTCGTGGCACACGTCGACCAATACACGGTACCCGTCGTCTGTGTTATATGTAGTACCGGTTATTTCGTTAAACGCTGGATATACCAATGATATATTTTGAGATGGTGATACTTGTGTTATGTTTAAAGCCGTACAGATTTTTCTAGATAAAACTCGTATCATTTCTTCTTAGTAATTTTCAATGCAGTCGTTTTTTTAACTGTGTTACGATCACCTATTTTCATGTTACCGTGTTTTGGATTAAACATCTTCTTATGTGTTTGCCAATATTGAGGAGCACCAACCTTAAAGTTTTTCCTAATCTTTGCTTTGTACCAAAAAACACAATCTTCTATTCTATTACTCTTAGACGTGTTATCTAATACCAAACACTCGTAATTTTCAGTACAAGAGTCCATAACTTTATTGAACATATCGAACGTTGGAAATATACCAAAAAAGTTTTTATATAACTTCTCGCGATTTTGAATTATATTTTCACGTAAAATGAAAATGTAATCTATATTCGCCCTGAGTGCTGGTGGAAGATCCATACAGTATTGCATAGTTAACATGAAAAATATCTTCCAGTGACGACCATTCATAAAACATTGACGAATACACGTATCTTTCATAAATTTTGGATCGTACATACAATCGTCTAAAAGAAGAAACGCACCACAATTTGGTTTACCTGCACCCACGAGTTTCTTCTGTCTATCCATAACACGTTCTATTGCTTCTCTATCGTAATCTCCGTATATAAATAAGTCGGGTATATACTGTTGATAATAATGATTTCCTTCTTCAGTTGCTGATAAAACTATTCCTGCTGGTAAATGCTTTTTGTGATACAGGATATCAGTAACAAGTGTTGATTTACCCGTATTACGTTTTCCTATGAATACACACACTTTATCATCGGCCATACCTTCAGGTTTGAATTTTCGAAGTTGAAGATTCATCTAATCTAATATATTGCCTCGTTTTATTTTATAAAATTTTACTCACATACAATAAGAATGGCTGGTAGAATAAACCTTGCTATCACAGGAACTCAGGACCAATGGCTTACTAGCGAACCCGAATTTTCCCATTTCCTGATGAACTATAAGAGACATACAAAGTTCTCAACTGAAAATGTAGAAACTCCTTTCGATGGTGATGCAAATTACGATACATCCGTGGAATGTCGCATACCAGATAACAAGGGTGATCTTGTACGAAGTATGATGCTTAAATTCACTTTACCTCAACCAACGACACCTGATAAAACATTTATGGTGACTGCTGCTGATGGTAAATACTTTATAGACGGTGTTCAACAGGCAACATTGACTTTATACGAAGGTACGACATATACTTTTAGTGTTAACGCATCTAGTCACCCATTTAGGTTTTCTACAACAGCTTCTCCCAGTTATACTGTTTACGAGTCTGGTGTTACTGACCCCGGTACATCTACAGTGACATTTACACCCACTTCAACTACACCATCAATTTTATACTATTATTGTTCTTCACACTCGGGTATGGGTGGTCAGATAAACGTGAAAAGTCTTCGGTACCGTGAATCTATAGGTGCACAAATAATAGAATACATGGACTTACGTATAGGTGGTCAAACAATTGAACGTATAACTGGTGATTATATATACATGTACAATCAAATACATCATACGAAAGATGATACTGATCAGGGACTTTATTTTCTAACAGGTCATGGACAATATATATCAACGAGTTCTGATTGGGATTATAGTGTTATGTTACCCTTTTACTTTTTCAGAAATTCAAGTTTATCTATACCAGTGTGTGCACTCACAAAACAGATGGTCGAAGTTGAATTGAAATTTAAAAAACTCGAAGACGTGACTGTTTCGTATACAAGAACAGATGGATCAATTTCAAACCCACCTTTGGATGTATCTTCATCAATCAAAAAATTATCACTCGTGACGGATTTCTTTTTCGTAACGGAAGATGAGAAAAATTTCATAATGTCGAGACCAATTGAGTATGTTATTACACAGCTTCAAGTGTCACAATTTAAATTAAAAGCAGGTATTTCTAAAAAGTCTGGTATGCTTAATTTTAAACACCCGGTCAAAGAAATGTTCTTTCTCGCTGTAAGTGACGATGTGTATAAATATAACCCAATAAAGAACGTTACAATGAAATTTAATAATAACATTATCATAAACGCCGATAACTTGATGTTAAGTTATGAACAACCCCTTAAATATTATACGGGATTAACCAATAATAACTTCGGTGTATATAGTTTTTCCTTAAAACCTGAATTGTATTACCCGACAGGACAAGTTAATATGAGTAGAATAGCACATAACTTAATAGAAATAGAACTCGATAACCCAAGTGCAAATTTCGGACATCAAGTGTATGTATACGCAATTAACTATAACGTGTTACATATAGAAAGCGGTCTTGGGGGTTTAAAATTTTAGTGAGTTATACTAGTAATGGCTGGTCGTATTCAATTAGAAACATCCGGTCCACAGGACGCTTTTTTTACAGATGATCCCGAATATACATACTTTATAAAAAATTTCGAAAAACATGCTAATTACGCACCGTTCATGACGGATTTAGATGTACACGGTGATTTGGAATTTGGAAGTACGCTAAGATGTACGATACCACAAAACCAAGGTGATCTCATAAAAACAATCAGTTTTAAAATAAGTCTGGATGCTATAGACCAAACCATAAAAAGTTCTTTACATGCTAACACAACATCTATTGAATGGAACGAGTCTATAGGTCATGCTATGATAGAACACGTAGAGCTTTTGATTGGTGGTAAAGTTATTCAGAGACTCACGAGTGATTTCTTAGCTATATACTTTGATAATTACGTGACACAAACCAAACAACACTGTTTGGCAAAACTCATAGGTAAACCACCGGATGAACTTTCAGGAACATCCGCTATAAGCACATCTATTGGTGGCTATCTATCGTCGTCCGCTCAAAATTTATTTGTCGATATACCCTTTTATTTTTATAATAACCCAGAACTTGCTATACCAATTTGTGCAATAGATAAACAGGAAGTCGAAGTTGTTGTAAAACTCCGTGATATAGATCAATGCATACACTCGATAAGAAGCGATTCGCCATACATCGGATACATTTTATATACGGGTTTGAAACCAAAAAATCTCATAAAAAGTTTCAAAGTTACGACGGAAATGATATCATTAACGGATAAAGAAAAGAAAGATATTAAAACAAAACCGAAAGATTATATAATTACACAAATACAGGAAAGTTGTTCCCAGATAGAACAGAGTAGTGATCTTAATCCAGTCGTTATAAAACACAAACTTAGATTTGTAAACCCCGTTAAGGAACTATTTTTTATAATTCAAGGTACCCGGAAAATTGTAAATGGTTTTTACAACGCAACCTTTGATTATGATAATTCGTACAGGGACCTCGATAGTGTATACATTAACTACGAAAACCTGAAGAAACTCGAACTCCAACTCGATGACTCATACCCAATAGAAGGTGCTACGGGTGAATGTATAAACTTACGGGCCGTTCAAAGTGGAATTCATCATTCAAGAACACAACTGTTTAGAAGGTACTATTCATATAGTTTTGCTTTAGAACCCGAAAGATGGTACCCTACAGGTCAGGTTAATTTTAGTTTAATTAAAGATCAGGATTTGAAACTAACTTTAAATGCAGAAGACGAGTGTAAAAGAGAACTTAGAGTTTTGGCGCATAGTTATAATATACTCCGTGTAGAAAACGGTACTGCAATAACACTGTTTTAAAATGAATCAAGAAGAAAAAGATGCAACAATACAACTATTAGAACAATTTCAACAAACTGCTATAGATGTAGTCCAACCTGTGATGGAACAGGCCATCGTATTTGCGGCCGAATATGCAAAGGCGTGTGGTCGTGATATCATACTCTCTAAAGACGTGGAATATGCAATGAAGTATTGTGCAATGAATGAGGTTGGTAAAAAATCAGGGTCATATTTTCCAGAGATTTATGACGAGTCGGAAAGTGATGAAGATGAAGATGAATTGGAATTAGAAGAGGAAGAAGATATAGAATTTGTAAGATATTCCGGACGTGAATATAAATTTGTTAAAATGAACATGTCGTACGATAATTGGAACACTTGGGTGCCGAAAAACCCGACAGAACAGATGTTAAAAAATGCTATAGATAGTAATGGATACCTCTGAAGAGCCAGAAGGGTGGGTAGACCCTACCGATAAATATTTTAAAATAATGGGCGATAATAGTTCATCGTCGGGTGACGATACAGATTCCGAAACTGAAACTGAAACCGAATCCGAATCTGAATCTTCATCAGGGTGTGGTGCTTCTTTGAAAGAAGGAAGTGTCAAATTATTAAAAGGATACATGAAAAATACGAAAAAATATAAGAAAATTTTATTCGAGGAAGATTTTCTCCCAGAATAAAATGTGTATTTATAGTATAAAAATGTCTATCGCTAAAGAAACTATTACACTTGTAGCATCCGAACTCGAAACTCAATCTCTCAACGCCATCGTTGCCGGCTTCTCATTTGCTGCCGCCCTTTCGTGGATGGACTTGGTGAGATGGTTGGTTAACCAAGTCATCAAGGTCAACAAAAACGGTGGTATGAACTACACCCTCACTGCCTTGCTCACAACACTCTTGTCTATCACTGTGTTTATCATTGTGTCCAGAGTGTCCAAAAAGGTCAGAAAGCCAGCGCAACCAGTCTTCGCGGTTACTCGATAATCTTAGAACGTGGTTTTTTTATAATCATAAGTAAAAATAACCCAGTTGCAATTACCATAATTATTGGTAAAAAAGAATCCCAACTATGCACATCCTCAAATTCCTTGGGGATTTCCATAGGTGTTGGTAAAGTCTCGTCTCTTCTATATTTAGGTATATTAACGAACTTATCAGTAGTACAAGTAACCGCAAGTTTTAGTATATGATTTGCGTTTCTAAAATTATAAGGTATGAGACGATTATTACTACTATAGTAGAATTGTACCCGTAAACTCGATATTGTTTTTTGTGCACCACTATCGAAATTATGCTCTACAGCGTCGTCTACACCTGAATAATTAATCACATCTCCACACATTAGTATTCGTCCGGTATAAAAAGGTATATCTGAAAATATAGTCTTGTTAAATTCGTCTGATCCACTGCTTAGCTTTACAATAATACCATCAGCGCCTTGTAAATTAACACTCCCGGTCTCTAGTGTGTAAGGTGAAGATTGTGTAGAATCCACATCATTTGCAATTAAACCTAAAATATCGTGTGGCGTGGTTTTACCAGTTACTAAAGTGTTACTGTATCCATTCGTACCAGTATAAAACTTAAACGTAAATGGGTTATTTGCCGTAAAAGTCATTGCATTTGTATCTTTATCAAACGTTGAACTTTGTATTTTGCTACTCGAGTTTACTACAACATTAGAAGCTAAATCTACACCATTATAGTTACCGTTGGGTATAGTTATCCCATAATCTGAACCACCTGAATTTAAAGTAAATGTGTTATTTCTTTCATTTATCAAATACTGACTATTATGTATACGCGCTGATATCATGGAGATCTTAGTAACGTCATAAATTGGTGATTTTAGAGAAACAACGTAGTCTGCCGGGTTTGGGTAAAATACTGGATCTCTTTCACTACTATCTATATCTAGAGTATGTACCTTCATTAAAATATATGAGCATTATTTTAATGAGTGTTTTACATTATTATTTATTAGATTCGGTTACGAAATGTTATGTGACAATGGGTTACCCATGAGTTGACGCTTTGCTATATCTAAACCACTAGAGGATGAATTTGGATTTTCCATTCCCTTGTACGCGTTAAATTTATGATAATCGTTATTTCTATATTGTTGTGTCCACCCACCGTCTGCTGAATTCACTCTACCATCTATACGCGAAGTATCTGAACGAACGCTTGTTACCATACCACCTTGGTTGAGTGGATCGGCTCTGACATTCATACGACCCGCACCTGGTGTACGTCCCACTTTACCTCGTCTATCTGTTGGCCTGAGTCCAAATTTAGTAAGTTCTTCAACTGTGTACTTATCACCAAACGTACGTTTTTCCCCGATTTTAGAAGATGGTGAATTTAAGTAACCGTGGGAGAATTTGTGAATACCTGGTGCTGGTGCATTGGAATACGCGTAAGCTTCAATATTACCATCCTTCTTATTTCGAGTTGGTTCAGCTGCACGAGTTAACGCCGAAACAGTTCTCTTGGGTGCAGCTGTACTTAATGTATCCGTTCTGAGACCAGTTTCGGAACGATTTGTCGTGCGTTTTGTTCTTTCCTGTTCGCCTCTTGGTACTCTACCAGACATTCCCTGAGCACGTCCGGGAACGGGTGGAAGTCTCCCAAAAAGAAACGAAGTTTTCTCAGGTCTGTTATTAGCAAGTTCACCTTGAACCCCTCTTCTACCACCTTTTCCGTCAAAGGCTGGACCAGAACGCCCTGGTAAAGTTGTAAGTCTGTAAGCACCGACATTTTCAGGGTTAACTCTGAATAATTGTTGATGTCCACCGACTGATGGTACACTTGGATCAACACCCAAACCTGGACCAACTTGTTGTTGTTCGATTGGTGAGAGATTATTCATTCTACCACCGTCATACATCATACGATTTCTCATATCCAAAACTTCACCACCAGAAGATCGGGATTGTGGGGAAATATCACCAAATGTTGAAATCTCTTGCTTTGATTCATATCCAGGTTCAACTAATGGTGATGGTGCACCTAAATACGAATCATTGATTGATATATCTCTACTGTAAAAATCATCAATTGGTGGTGGTAAAACCTCTTCCTGTCCTTGTATGGAATTTCCTTCAAGTGTATATTTTTCATCCGATTTGCTCAATTTACGACCAGCATAAACGAGACCTGCTATAGCCAATATAGATATAGGGTCAGCCATTCTTACTTGTTATTAACATTTTTATTGATATATCTTTGCTGAAATAATCCATTTTGAAGTTCGGCTCGAGTGCTCGATGGTTCGTATGTTCTCGTTCTAAGGGGTGTTTTACAAGCAACATTCTGGAGTGGGTGAAAATTTCTTTCGTATGTTTTTGCTAATATTTTGTTAAATCGTGAAGTTGACTGTGGTCTAAGAGCGTCACTCACTTCTATGTGTTGAGCTGGAGAACCTTTACCTGCCATGTATGGAGCAGTTCCATACAACATTGTATTTGGTCTCGATGAACCATAATTTAAGGTACTGGGCTGAGGATATACAAAGACTTCTTCAGTTGCACAAACGGATGGAATCGCTTTATCGCTGACTATTTTCATTCCTGGTTGAAGTTGATACGCCATTTACTATTACAAAACATTTTGTTTATGAAAAATCGAGTATCAAGTTAATATTTATTTTAATTTATTTAAGCAGATAAACCAGATCCTCTGTGCATACCACTTCTTTTATCACCAGTTGGATCTAATCCCGCAAACGCCTCGAGTTGAACACCTCTCGCGTCTGGATTACACAATCGTGGATCTTGTCTACATGTAGTTTTCCCCTTTGATCCATGTATAAATTCATAATATGGATCGTTACCTAATGAAGAATTCGCGGTTGGTGTAAACTGTCGCGCTAAAGCGTTTCTTTGAAAACGTGGTAATGATGATCGCGAACGAGAAGGTCCGTATTGTATACCATTTGTTAAGTAGGAATCTGTATTTTTACGAACGGTTGGACCAAAGCACGCACTTGGTCTATCTGGTCTGTCGGTGTAATCAGTCATGAGTACATTACCACATGGGTTATCCTGGGTAGGCATCTGACAAGCCGAACCGAATTTACCGTGCGCTGACCTGGGTGGACCCTCTTTTATCATATCCGACTGTTCCATTATGTAAAGAACACCTAAAGCTGTAGCACCTAACACAAAAATACGCATATCTCTATTAATAAGGTATATTATACAAGTTGCATAAATGATAAATCTCGCTGTGGCATTAATTCTCTCTTCTGAAGAGAGAGACTTTGATGGCCAAAATTCTAATACTTTATCTGTACGAATGAGCTGTTTTGGATCTTCGAACCAAGAAGTCATTTATATATATCAAGTTTATTTTTTACCACCTAACATGCCACCTAACATACCCTGCATGGTTTTCATTAAAGCAGCTTCATCTAATTCACCATTTTCACCCGAACCCATTTTATCTGCGCATTCTTTAGCCACGCTCTCTATCATTGATAAAGTTTCTTCTGGGATAGATTTTATAGTTGTACCTAACATATAAAGTGTTTGTACATATTGCCAAATGGCATCTTTTGTATTATCTGAACAACCATCCCAGTGTTTTTCAAGATTTACACCTTTCATAAAATCAAGATTTTTAGATTCTTTAATAAAAAAAGAATCATCCTTTGAGGAAATTTTATTAGCGTATGGTGATACACCGTTCATAAATCCATCAACAACCAGCCGTGGATTAGCCTCTTTCATTAAATCGAAAGCTGATAAACACTTTTTCAAACCTTTTTCTTCTGGAAACGTCTTATGAAGTTCCACAAGAAATTGCCCCATCATTTCGTTAAATGCGGAAACAGATGCCATTTTTGTATATATTCTACGTTAGATATCTTTAAGCTAGGAAATTAAAATGGTTCTGTGCTGATAGTCTCTTTCTTACCTAAACCATTCGATACGATTAAAAATACTAATATAGCGACGAGTGCAGCTGGTTTGGTATACGCGCTAACTGCGAGTTTACCTTCGTTATTAAGTTTCGATTTGAAGTGAATATATCCTGCTGTAATAAATCCGGAAATCAATCCTGCCCAAGCTGGATCTCTTAAATAATCTTCAAATTCCATTTACTTATACATGATGTTTTTTTGACGAGATTCGGCTGCATCTGGGAAAAATACACCGTCGTCATCCTGTGTACGTTGCATAGGTTTTTGTACTCGTGGTGCCGTATTGATCGTTCTAAATTCATTGTTCATAAAAGACCTGTTGTTTCCTTCCCCCATCGTTGGTTCCTCTGTCATTGGTTCCTCTGTCATTTGTTCCTCCATCATTGGTTCCTCCATCATTGATTGTTCTCCCATTGGTTGTTCTCCACCCATTGGTTGTTCACCCATTGGTTGTTCTTCACCCATTGACTGTTCATTATCGAATGGTTCTTCAGATGTCTCTTCCATGCCATTATCCTCAATAATATCTGGGTCTTCGGAGTCACCTACTTCTGCATCACCTAAATCAAGGTCTTGTCCTTCTTGTTGTGACATATATGTTTGTAGTATTTGTTGGACAGGTATAAGTTCTTTTACGGCATTTTCAATACATATTGAAAATCTTTCAAATAACTTATCGTTTCTTGAATGTTCATTTTGTGATTCATGGTAAATATAAGGATCATTGTAAAGAGATTGTGCGACTTTATTATGACACATTTGAATAAATACTTCGTTTGTTGGTAGTTTAAGTGAAATCTTTTTATTGTCTTTACTTAATCGAACGGCTGATAAAATTTTAACGCAACTTACAAATACGGCTGCCAGTAAATCATTAAACCAAGCACATCTATTCGCTATATTATCGGTGTGTTGTTTTGACATAGCGTCACTCCAATTAGGAACTTCTTTTAACAATTTCTGGTACATTACTAAAACTTTTCGACCTTTTGATAACTTATACGCCTCTTCGTACATTTCTTCAAATGTCTCTATCATAACTGGACACATCAATAAACAGAGTTGGCCTAGGTATTCACGTTTAGCTTCTACTAATATGTTGAGGTTGTCCATTTATGATAAAGTAGGTTTTTTTATAGGTGATTATTATCGCGCCGCCCTGTACTTATTTGCTGTCTTTTTCAAATTAATAAGTGTTGGGAAATCACTAAATTCTTCTTCTGGTTTTTCTTCCAACTCTTTATTAACTTTCCTAGGTCTCCACGATATACACAGTTCAAATTCTCCTATATGTTGAACATAAAATCCACTTATTCGAAACTGTCTAATCAAATAAAGTGTTGCTTTCGTCCTGTCGAAGTGAGGAAATCCCATTACAAACGATGGTATTTGTACAAATACGTATTTTTGACACATTTCAACCGATTGGCGTATTTTTTTTGATATTTGTTCATGTAGTTTGACATACGTTTGTTTCCTCAACCTTTTACGTTTTTCATCTAGACGAGATATTTCACTAATACTTATCATTACAATACAGTCAAATTATTATTTTTAAAATATTACCCGTTTTGTAAATTTGTTAATTATATACAGAATATAAAACCTAAATGACGTAAATTTATTAGGGCTATTTTTTCTGTACCCCCTTAGAGCGATTTAAACACCTTTTTGAAAAATTTTTGAACTCGGTTCTCATAAGGACCACTCTTTTTTAAAAAAACATGACTTTCATGCACCCATTGTAATATAATAGAAAATATAGTGTTTAAATCCCTCTAAGGGGGTACAGAAAAATTAGGTGTAAAAAAATAGATATAAAATAACCGTATTTTCTGTATGGTAAATGTACATTTTATACACCTGGGGCGGTCACTATTCTATCCTTATCGAGACCTATTTCGGGTTTTATATTTTTAGTATTATTATACATTGACTGCGAGTCTAAAATTTCTTTCTCAACGAGTAAGTTAGTATTACTTTTTAAGTATTCGAGTTCACTTTGTCTTACAAGAGAGTAGTCAACAAATTCACTCGATGCTATACTATTTGTAAAAACACCTTCATCGCGTGGTTTTTTAATATGTAAAGGTTGACTTCTAAGTGCTAAAACGGCAACTTTTGGTTTATCACCTATATATTTTCGTTTATTTGTTTGAATTTGTGTATACTTTTTTATATCAATGTTCAATCGGTTTTGTTCTATTTCGTTTAAGAATTCCTTTTTTTTCATCCGATCGTCGATACTTTCCTTAAGGCCTGTCTCCAAATCTCTTGTAATTTCATCCGTATTATCAATTTCATATTTCGGACCCGTATTGATCACCCGTATAATGGACGAAACTATAAATCCAAAATCATAACCACCTTTTCCATATTTAACAACCATAAACATTGCTTTACATATTTTACTACCTATTTGAGGTATAGCTTTTGTATCAGGGAGCTTAATGTCATCAGGGTTTACTGGTTTTGGTGCAAAAGCTTCATACATATCAGCAGAAATAGTTTCGATAATATACGTACAAAGACCAGTACGTTTAGAAACTTCTTCGTTTGTACGTAAAACCATTTCCTGCATGAGATCTTTTGTAATGTCAATATCGTCCATTTTTTTGTACATAGACATATCAACTTCTTCATCGTTTATATCAGCTGAAGGGGAGTTACTGAATTTCTCCACCCTGACCATTGACAGTATAACGCATAATATCAACACTATTAAAACAACTTTGTTCATCTTAGTATTAATTTTTATTTTAATTGTGATTTAACAGCGTAATTATTTTAACTTATAGTTTTAGAATGTCGCTCTTGATATACAGTCCACAGTGTAACCACAGTTTAGATATAATAAATTATATACAAAAAAATGAAAATCTTAAAAAAATAGTTTCGTATCACAATATCAATAAATTGGGTATACCACCACAATTTAAAAATAAAATAAGTCGAGTTCCAACGATGCTCACAAAAAACGGTAAATTTCTTGTGGGTAACGAAATAAAAAATTGGTTAGAGTCATTATTACCTACACAGGAACTGGAAATGGCTGGGTTTGGAACTTGTTCAATGACAACATTAGACGGGGAAAGTACCGATGATATGTTTGGTTTGGATGATTATGGTACATCTTTACAACCACCCATGACAGAAGAGTTACAGGAAAAGATCGATAGAAGTGTAAACGACGCGTATAATGTACAAAGTAAACAGAATTAAAGAATTTACACGTTTGACATATAATGAAGTTAGTTACAGTACAAGCAACTGCAATTAAATCAACTTTCGAAGTATTGAAAGATATACTAAACGATGTTAATATATACTTTAAACCCGATGGTATGTATATAATAACACTAGATACCGCGAGAACAACACTCGTTGATATGTATTTATCCGGTGATAACTTTGAGACGTATAAATGTGAAACTGAAATCGTAGCGGGTGTTAACGTATCTAACACATTCAAACTGTTAAAATCTATATCAAATAACGACGTTCTTACAATTTCTATAAATTCGAAAGAGTTTATGGATATTGAAATATATAGTGAATTGAAGAAAACGTCAACTAAATTCTCACTCAAACTTCTCGATATTAACGAACATCAAATAGAAGTTCCTCAAATAACTATGAGTACAATAACTCCAATGTTATCTTCAGATTTCCAAAGGATATGTCGTGATATGTATAACATAGGCAACGATATAGAAATATCAAGGTACGATAAAAATTTAAGGTTGTACTGTGAAGGTGATTTTGCAAATCAGGAAACTAATATAGAATGTATGGAAGAGAGTGTAAATATAACTGGTTGTTATTCACTTCGATACATGAACATTTTTACTAAAGCAACGAGTATGTGTGCTAATGTACAGATTATGCAAGAAGAACAAAATAGGTTTCTTATACTTAAATATAACGTCGCAAATTTAGGCGAACTTAAATTTTATCTCGCAACTAAGGTATCTGAAGATCAGTAATGTAACCATCGTAAGTACTTACTTTTTTAACAATACCTAAGGCACTCTTCAATTTGATACTCTGATAATCAGATCGAAGAGTTTCATCGTCGTAGTATAACAGATCACTTATTTTTACATTTTTATTACCATGAAAATCACCCCTTGGTCCAGCGTACCTTTTTATTTTATTTAGTACGTCTTTGACAGGTTTATCATCTATATCCATAAGCTGTGCACTCACGAGTGGCATATGAAAAACTATCCCCGGTACCCGTTTCGGTGGCCATTCATGTTTCATATCGTTTGATAAAAATTTATACATTTTATCATTATACCAATACTTTATACGTAAAATGATTTTGGTTACATTTGTAGGTATTTCAACATTCTTATAATCTATACCATTCAAGTTCTTATAAAAAGACTCTACATCATCACACCACTCGCCACGGCATTCATCTTCCCAAAACCCCATTAATTCACCGTCTGTATTATTACTATCAATTGTATATTCCATCGACTGGTGTGAAATTGTATAATCTGGTTTTGCTGTTATATATTTTATACGATCATAAACCCATAGTATAACAGTAGTTAAAAGATTAAGAATCATACTATTTAGTTATTATATGGAACGTAATTTTTTAAGCAGATATAACAACAGGATTGAGTCTTGGGTTAAAAACATAAAAGATGACCCTGGTAATAAGGATACTTATGAAAATGAAATGTCGAATTATATCATAAAATGCTTACCTTATATGAAACAATATACTGATGATACAGCGAAGGAAGTAACGACTGATAACGTTTTTAATTGTAAAGAGACGAGTGGATTACAAAGGAAAGATATATTTGATAATTACCTTGTTGAAGTTGAGAAGGTAAACGTGGATAGACCTATTGTAAAAAAAATGGAAACGTGTCCTGAATGTACTGGTAGTTATACATACCATTTTACCGATACAAGTGATCTCGTTTGTGAAAATTGCGGTTTGATAATAGCATGTTTAATCAGTGAAGAGTTAACATATAGAGAAGAACAAGAAACGTCTGAGAAAATCATAAGCTATTCGTATAAACGAGAAAACCATTTTAACGAGTGGTTATCACAATTTCAAGCACAAGAAACTACTAACATACCACTTGAAGTTATAGAAGAACTACAAAACGAACTAAAAAAGATTAAGATCAAGGCACTTGATGAGATAACACATGCACGCGTACGCTCTCTCTTAAAAAAACTAAAACTTAACAAGTATTACGAACACGTTCCGTATATAGCTAATATATTGAGTGGTATATCACCTCCAAAAATGCCACAAGAACTTGAAGAACGGTTACGTATAATGTTCAAAGATATACAAAAACCGTTCGATGATAATTGTCCAAAAGAACGTAAAAACTTTTTAAGTTACTCGTACGTTCTCTATAAATTTTGCGAACTTTTGAGTGAAGATAAGTATCTAAAATATTTCCCACTTCTAAAGTCGAAGGAAAAGTTGTATCAACAGGATATTATATGGAACAAAATATGTAATACTCTACAGTGGGAATACATAGCGACCATATAAAAAATATCAGGGTATACTAAATGGCTTTTGCAAAACGTAACCAAAAGTCTAAAAATTTACAGAAGAACACGAATGAAATATTAAATACGAACGAGATGGTTATGAATTATTCACCAGGTTCGCCTACACCAAAACAAAAAACTAGTTCGAAACGAACTAACATGCTCAGACAAGGTGTCCAATTTAACAGTTTAAGTAACATGTTAAAAGCGTTTGCGGTTCGTAATTTTGCCAAAAAATACGATTCACCAACGAAAAAAAACATGAGAACATCTGTAAATAAGGCGTTAAAATCTAAAGCTAAAAAATAAAATATACGCGTATAATAAATGAATGGTAGAACAATTCGTTCAAATACCAATATTTCAGTTGCAAAAGTTGCACAAGAATTTGCTAAAAACAAACCGAATCAATATAAAACAAAAGTAACTCCCAAAAAACTTAAATCTCTCTTACCACTTAATAAAAATGTAACTAAGATTGATCCAGCCTCACGTAAACTTTCGATGACGAATGTAAGGCGCTCGACGATGTCACAAAAAAATCGTATGATTGAAGAAATGAACGATTATTTATTAAAACGTAAAAATGTTAAAAAACAAAAGACCCAAAAAGTAAGTTAAATATTTAAAGAAACGCGTTTTAGAATAGATAATGAACGATCCATATTACAATTTCTGTTTAGAAGAAATCAAGTTCTACACAGAAAAGATAAACGAAATTATAAACGAAGGTCTCAAAGACCCCAAAAAGTATTACGAAGAATCAAAAAGTGATTGGAAAAAGATTTACCAAATGATTCCAGTTATGTACATGATGAATCAGATCGAAGATGAAAAAAAATAGTTGGTTACTTTAAATGTCATCTGCATTACTTGGTGTAGCCGTATTATGTTTATGTTCGAGTTCAGCAACAGGTGCTGGTTCATTCTTTGGTGGTTTTATACCAGGTACATCCCCGTTTATAACTAAAAAATTGAAAAAATTGATACAAACCATTATAACTGATGATGCTAAATCAGTAGATTGTGCGAATTTATATAAATATATGGAAGAAATTGGAGGAATTATCGCTGTGGAATCTGTCGTTAGATCATTATCAGAAAATGAACAAGCTATAGTAGGAAAGATACATGATATAGGAAGAAAGGCTGTAACACCAGAAAAAATATGCAATACGTCTATAGTAGATTCACTACAGAAAGCGATTATAAAAATTGAAAATAAGGATACATCTGTATGTACAGACTTGAAAGATTTGGAAAATGACATCCCACGTTTTATATGGGATAAAAAAACTAAAAAATTTATAGAAACAAAAGATTTATTAAACGAAGACCAGCTGGGTACTGTAGAAGAAATATGTAATCCAAACTATAGCCCAATGGCTTCACCCGACGAACTTTCAGAAAATGCTAAAAACCTAATTAGTGCTATTGAACAATTCGATGATGGGTTTAGTCCAGAAAAATGTACGGATTTTAAGGAAAAATGGGAAAAAATGATTGACGGAAGAAAATTAAATGAGATTTTCACTGGAAGAGGTTCCGGTCAGCGTATAACAGATCCCGAACTTAATTTCATTTATTCAAAACCAAAATATAAGGAAGTTATACAAATGCTTGGTGAGGCATTTGTCATGCGTGAAGATATACCGGACTCGGAGTTGCCACAAGGGGTAACTAGAGTTGAACAGTCAGATGAAGAAATTATTAATAAATTTTGTATTTCAGATTTAAAAAGAAAAATAGATGAGAGAGTGACCCTTCTTAAAAATGAAGACATACAGGGTTGTGATTTATACGATGATAATTGGACTATCATAAGAGAAGACTGGAATACAGGGTTTGTATGGAATGATTCAAATGATAAAATTTTAGTCGCGCACAATTATGTAAGTAAAGCATTAGGCGAAACCAATGAAGATTTAATGGACGGTAAAATCACGGCTAGAGAAACCTTGTGTATAAATTAATCCAAAGTCACATACCTAACCTCTAATTCGGTGTTAAGTGATGTAGGAAAATTAATAAGGTACCCTTCCGGGAACCCCGTCAAACGTAGATAGTTTTGTGCCTGTGTGACCATGACATCGTTCATGGTTTTAACCGATTTCAGTTCGACCACGGTTTTGTTATTTAAAATTAAATCGGCGCGAAGATTCCCTATAGTATGTCCTTCAAATACAATAGGAACTATTCTCTCCGTTTCGTAGTGTACTCCATTTTTCCGCAAGACAACTTCCATCGCATTGTGATACACGCGCTCGCTATAACCGGGACCAAGTACTTTGTATACGTGTTCGGCATAGCCACGTATCATTTATAAGATAGTTAAAAGCTTCACTTTTAACTAAGTTATATGAATATCGAGAACTGTGAAGGTCGTGATTTTTTAAAACGAATTGTTAATGGGTCTGTCGATCTCATACTTACGGATCCACCGTATATTATTTCACACGAAACGGGTATGAACGCGTTACACGACGCTATAGAATCGGGTAAAAATCTCAAGAAAACCGAGTCTGACTGGTTAAAATACGTCGAAGAAAACAGTGCTGCTAAAACAACACCGAACGCTAAGGAAAATTATATGAAATATGGTACCATATACGGTACCAAGTATAGCGTTAAGACTAATTATGGCGAATGGGACGAAAACTTTACTATGGATACACTCGATGAGTTTATAAAACTGTTTTACCAAAAACTTCGCGACGGTGGTACGTGTATAATATTCTTTGATGTATGGAAAATATCATATATCAAAGAACTCATGGAAAAACATAAGTTTAAACAAATTCGGTTCATAGAATGGGTTAAAACAAATCCACAACCTATAAACTCGGGTACGAATTATTTGACAAATTGTCGTGAAATAGCTTTACTCGGTGTTAAGAAAGGTAAACCGACGTTTAATAGTAAATACGATAACGGTATATACAAATTTCCAATCCAAGGTGGTAAGAATAGGTTCCACCCGACACAAAAAAACGTTGGTTTGTTTCAATCACTCATAGAGAAACACTCAAATAAAGGCGACCTCGTCGTAGACACGTTTCTTGGTGGTGGAACAACAGCTATGGCGTGTACAAATACCGAACGTAAGTTTTCCGGATGTGAACTTTCAAAAGAATATTACGATAAAATTATAACCCAAGTCAAACCTACTTAAACAAATAATCAATTAACAATATAAAATGGGATACCAAGAATCTGTATCTAAAGTCATAATTGAAACACTCGCATTCACAAAACCATTCGTTCACTTTAATCGTCTCGTGGAGTTAGGTCTCGTTGAATCTACACTTAATGGTGGTAGCTGGCGACCTACATTTGAAAAAAACTATAGAGTTTCGGTCGTGTACACCACAAATCGTAAACCGAAACATAAAAATATAAAACACGAAGATGAAACTAAATTTAAAAGTTTATACGATACTACGTATAATAATTTAGAAAAACCAAGAAAAGGAGAAGTCCTTGGATTATTTGTTTGGGGACTTAATATAGCTCCCGAACCCAGAACCATCCCTAAATGGATACGCGAACGCGTGTGTTGTGAAGGAGCACGGTGTCTCATATGTGATGATGAACGTGACATTGAATGTGATCATGTGGATGATGATTACCCAAACATTGCTCCAGATCAATTACAGGTTTCTGATTTTCAAGCATTGTGTCAATCGTGTAATAAAAAAAAACGAGAGGGACATAAAAGGGGTATAAAATATTATCGGGATATTAGGGATCCCGGAAAATCGGTTATCCGTTTGCTTTTTGGATTACCGAGCGATTTCAAATTCCCATTATTGGCCGAAGAAACGATTGGTAATGTTCTGTTTTATCGCAATCCGCAACTCGTTAGAGAAATGCACATTAAACATCTACGTCGGGTTATTTATTGTCAATAAAAATGGAAGGCACATCTTCAACAATTTCGATTACATATTGTTTTTCATTTTCTGTCGGTGTTATATTTACTACGCGACAATCCTTTGCAGTTAAAATTCTTTGTTCTGAAACTTTACTAATAGGGGCAGCTATTGGTGTACACAACAACGTCCACATATATTAGTATCATAGATTTAAAGATACGACGTGTATATAATATAAAATGTTTTATACACGTGGTATAGAGTTAATATCAGCAGTAACGTCTATTTTCCCAGTTATAGTTTCATCATTGTTCCCTATGAGTTATGTTTCTCTCTCGTTTATGATACACTGCCCTTTTAAAATTTTGTACCACGTTAACAACGCGTATAGCCCGAATATGTATAGAAGTGAAATAATATACAAAAAATATAAAAGTTTTTTACACGTCGGTTTATCTATACTTTTTTATTCATGGGAAAGTAAAATAAGTTTTTTGAATATATTATTTCATGCACTTTCCGTGTCAGTTATACGTAAATGCGAACCGTTAAAAAATGATGACGATAGAATGAAGATAGATACACTTGGGTATATAGGAATATTTGCGTCTACGATCGGTTTGTATAGTATAAATAAAATACATTACGTTTTATCTTTGTACTTTTACTTTATATCAAATACTATACACCAAACGGGTTTATATGACGGGTTAACGAATAGTATCGTAAACTTATTACTTATCACACCTCAGTACCTGTTACTTTTAGGGTACGAAACAAGTAAACAATATACTTAATGATTACACGATAGAATATAATAATGAAAGAAACCTTCAAGTTCAGAATAACGGATACCACAACACCAAATGACATGGATTCCTTTTTTTATGACGTATGGTCCCGAAACAAAAACGTTCATATTTTACTAGATACAACATCGTGTAAAAATGTATCGTTAACGCGAATACTTTCAATCAAAAGTGTTCTAAACAAACACAGAAACAATTCAAAAAAGTATATAGATCATACAACGATACTGGTAAAATCGCGTTTAGTTAAAAATATATTACGCGTAGGTTTATCTATACTAAGAACCGAACGACCGGTTTATATCGAGACACTTTAATTATATAGAACACGTACTGTATGTGAAATATAATTAATTAGTTTTTTTTAATCTTTCTGCCATATTTATTAAATTTTTATATTTATTCTTTTCAGCAACTGTTTTAGCAGCTTTAAAACGTTTTTTCAATTCTGAATTATTTACCATTTATATTAACTTATAAGAAAATAATTTAAGACGACAAAAACTTCCCAGTTTCATCAATGATGAGTTCACCCCTATCGGATAACATACGTCTATTCACCATGTGTTGTTCCTTAACATCATCCTTGTTTTGTCCGACGTATGGTACGGCGTAGCCTTGTTCGCACATCCATTTGTTTACGTTCGTCCAGATACCATCTTCAAATACCCATAATTCACCGAGTGCACGCCCATACTTACCGACAGAGTCGCGTTCTTGACACCGCAATTCAATTTCACAATCGTCCTTATCGGATTCAATCGCTTTTGTCACCCATTTAAGAATCTGTTTCTTGGCGTGTTTACCGTAAACCTTTTCGGTCAAATCACGCGTTCGCGATTCTTCGGTATCAATACCGAGCAATCTCACGCGTTGGCGAATGAGTACGTCGAACCCCAAATCAATAAGAACGTCGACGGTATCACCATCAACGACTTTCGAACACGAGTCGATTTTGTATTTGAATTCACAGGGTTTTTGGTTGTAGGTAGTCATTATGTATATAGTTTATTGAATTAATCTTTAATTATAATTACAAAAAAACTTACACGAGTTTATTCATGTATCCGTAAAATCAATCAATTTAAACCTAAGTTAGATCTAAATAGATCATATATTAAAGAAATAGATCTAAGATCAATAAACACAAAATGCTTTCTATTACAAGACAACAACAATGGGACCTTTCCAAATATGAAAAGGAACTGTTTCAAAATAGAAGAGAACAACTAAAACTTCAGGTTCAAGACAACCATTTGACTGGTATTTCTAGAATTTACGAAAATCAGATAAAAGCAGGACAAGAAATTTGTGATTGTTTTGATGATAAAAACGTTAGGTTCGTTATGGGTATTGCACAACCACAATCTGGTAAAACCACAACTGCGGTTTCGTTTATCGATCAATTTATTGATAGACATGAATTACCTATCGAAAATATTTTCGTGATAACAGGTCTTAACTCTAAAAGTTGGAAAAAGCAAACAAAAGAACGTTTTCCAAGTATATTAGAAAACAAAATTTATCATCGAAGTGATTTAAAAACAAATTTTAAGGTAGATTTTGGATGTAAAAAAAATACTCTTGTGATTCTTGATGAAATCCAAATTGCAGCTAAAAAGAAGCAAACCATGTCTATAACATTTGATGAATTATCTTTTACGAATACAGATGATATGTATAACAATAATACAAGGATCGTTGAACTTACAGCTACCCCCGATGGTGTATTGAAAGATAGACAAAATTGGAGTGACGATTTAGCAAAAGTTGTTATGTGTCCCCCAGGTGTAGGGTATAAAGGTATTTTCAATTTCCTTGATGAAGGGCGTGTCGCAGAATGTTTAGATTTATGTGGTTACCATAAAGATGAAAAAAAAGATACACAAGATCAAGCTAAAGAGAATATAGCTAAACTTGGGAATTTCATTAATGAAAAGTACGGGTTTAATAATCCAAAGTATCATGTCATACGAACTCCTACGGGAGAAGCTGGTCGGGTTATGATGTCGAATTTCGAAAACATGTACAATAATAACGCTGAATATGAAACGTATAACGGTATGTCCGAAGAAAATAAAATAAATATTTTCGATAATCCACCAAAAAAACATACATTTGTTTTTATAATGGAACTCATGAGATGTGCTGATACGGTTAATAAAGAATACATCGGTGTTTGGTACGAACGATGGGTGAAAAAATTCAATGATTCGGCTGTAATACAGTCAGCAGGGCGAAATTCTGGTTATGACGATACGGGTGAAACATTCATTTTTACAAATGTAGAAAGTCTCAAATTGTATCGTTTACACTACGAATCTAAGTTTACACGAACTGATTTACCGTGGAATTGTAATACTAAGAACGGGACGTATGCGTCCGAGGATTCTGAATCCGAATCTGGATCAGATAATGGTGAAAACGAGTACGGGTATAAAGTTTTCGAAAACGATCAAAGGTACTGCGATCTCGAGATCTTTACGAGATCGCACCTCGGTGGATGGGTACCTCGTACAAATGTGGGTAAGAATATCAATGAACTCAGAAATCATACTTCGGGTGATCTTATCGCACGTCATTGGGGTTTATCGAATAAAAATCCTAAAAGAATGGCGTTGGGGACAGATGGGAAATGGGTCGTTTGGTGGTTGACTAAATTTTACCCGGGTGTATAGAACATATAACTTTTACTTTTAATACAAATATTATTTACAAATCAAATTCCTTTTTAGTCCCACCATCGTACGCGTTCACAAACCCTGAATCTATCATTTTTTTGTTAATCGAAACCATATCCCTTTTATTTTTGTATACGAAAACGAGCGTTCGTCCATACTTATCGTTTTTCTTACACGAAACCCATACCCACCCGTTTACCTTAAATTTACACTTGAACGGGTTCCATGGAACACGTTTAGACTTCTCGTCGTAGCCTAAAAAACTCACGAACGTATACTTCGCACGTTTTGCCATGGCGACGTGTTTATCCCTATTTTTCATATCTTTAGGGGGTTTCATTTCGGGTGAATCGTACCCAATAGTTCGAAAATTAAATTTTAAAATTGTATTATGAAGTACGATACACGCCTTAAACGTATCACCGTCGTAGACGTCGGTCACCTTGGCGTACCCTTCATAATTATTGAGGCTAAAAACGGGTATGGATTCATCAGTTACAGAGAGTTTACGTTTGTTACAACAATACATTATATGTTAATTTTATTACAATGTATTCTTTTAATTACAATTTTCTATTATTATCGAATATACGATGACACGCATCACAAAGAGTTGATACTGGATACATTTTATGCAACTCTATAAATTTTCTAAGGATCATATCGGAATGGTATCCATCATCTGTACACGATTCCGATATTGCTAGATCTAATATTTCGGGTCGATCTTTTACCGTATGTGCACGCGTTAGCTTACATTTTTCACTTTTTTCATTGCCACACCCCAAACACGTTGGTTCGGTTTTGAAAAAATTGTGTACCAAATTTGCAGCGTTAGCTTTTGAGTAGTGCGATATATTTTTCGGATTGGTATTTTTTGGAAATGTAACTCTAAATTTTTCATCCATAATTTGAATTTTTGTTTTTTGTAACTTTCCTTCGATAAAATTTGTACATTTTTTCTTCTCGACTCTGAACATACACGAATGAATATCGCGTAAATTTGTAATATCATCGTTTATATACAAATTCGATACAAGTTCGCACAAATCGTCCATTATATCATCGATATTGTCTTCCGTGATTTTCAAACACTTTGTCGTTTCATCGCGTTCGAATTTGTCACCGGTCGTTAAAAACCGATAAACTTCAATCATGGACCTGAACCGAGTACCATTTGGGGAAAAGAAATAATTATCGGTCGAACCCTCGGATTTACCCGATTTCCGGGTTTCGATTTTTACATACCAATCATTACTAATCTCTTGCCCCTTATTTTTGAGATAGGTCTTGAGAGTGTTAAAAACTTTATGATTTTCGGTCGTCATTGTATATTTTTAATTTTTAATTTTTAATTCAAATGAGTATAACTGAGGTTGATTTCACTTTCGGTAAGTTTATACTTATCTATATTTTTTTGCGTCGGTCGTTTATTAAATTTTTTAATATCTCTGAGATATTGTTTACGGTTCTTAGTGTATATAAAATGTATATCACTTTTTTTATTATCGTATCGATAATTATTTTTTTGTTTTTGCGTTTTACCTAAATTACGTTTATTAATACACGTATAAGGTTTATCCCTTACTATATATTCCCATTGTTTAGATGTATCCTTTTCCCTAAAAATACGTTCCATTCTTATAACTTTACGTTCTATTTCGTATTCCTTATAGTCCATGTACCCCTTTTTATACATTTCCTTGATTTCGTGAATAATTTTATACACTTCATCCAATGTGATATTATTTACAGATTTTATATCGTAATTCTTCATTGGCATAAAATTGTACCCATCGCAATTAAACAAAAACCCCGTAATTTTCAATTCATTCGGTTTTGAATTTATGAGATCTTTTATATTTTCTTGGGTTTCCGATTTATAAAATAATTCCGAATAAAATGTATTTATACCCCATTTTGTTTCATTTCTATGTTGTATACATTTCATGTGTGGATACTTATCAATGTTCAATTTTAGTCTAGAGTGTATATGTACATTTTCAATATCATGATCGAATGAATATTTTAGATGAACATGTGACGTGTAGAAAGTTTTAGTCGAGTCACTTTCCAATATATAAAGAGCCACGGGCTGGTAAATTTTATCCATTATAATAGTGACACTGTAACCTTTAATATGTTTATATTTTTATGGCTATTTTTTCTGTACCCCCTTAGAGCGATTTAAACACCTTTTTGAAAAATTTTTGAACTCGGTTCTCATAAGGACCACTCTTTTTTAAAAAAACATGACTTTCATGCACCCATTGTAATATAATAGAAAATATAGTGTTTAAATCCCTCTAAGGGGGTACAGAAAAATTAGCCGTAATTTTTCAGATATATTTTATAGTTAAGCTGTGTATGTATATGTATATTATTATAGCCTTCTAATTTTGGTAAGTTCGTCACATATTTTCAAATAATCACCTTCGGGTATGGTATCTGAATTTTTATCGATGAGTTCCATGATGGTTTCGGATAAAATTTCGTTTTGGGTTTTGGGTTTAACATGTCCTCTTACAGATGGACTATAAAACCCACAATCACTATCGATGACCCCCTTATAACTATAAGAATCTCTCAAACTCGTGATAAATTCATCTATACTCGAATAATATTCATCGTACGACCAAACTTTGTCGTTGTAGAACATATATTCCTTATTACAAAGATCGTCACACCAATATCCACTATCACCGCTTAAATTGAAAAGTGATATTGGTTTAATATACCCTTCATTTCCATTTTTTGGTAACAATTCTGACGATGATTCATATTCAAGATTATAGTTATACGAAAGAATGGGTGAAGCGTGTATTTCTATATTTTTGACGGGAGATCGACGATTATTCTCACTTTCATAAGTAATTGTTATCGCCAAGTGTTGAGCACTAATAGTATTGGGTATAGTCGAACGAATAAATTTGTTTACGAAAGGTGTTGGTTTCATTACGGTTTACTTATATTAATTATTAAATCTTTAACTATTAGGTTAGATATATGCTAATTTATTTAAACATTCACCCAAAGTCTCGTGAAATTCCCTGAATTGTGTCATTTTAAGTTTAAATGAGTTTTCAATCTTATATAAATGTTCCTTATATTTTTTGATTGTATCGTTCCACAATAGTATATATTTTTTACATTCATCCCTTAAATCATAAGAAGTTCCTAACAATAAATTGATTTTTTTTATCGTTGGTATACTATCTTCATCGTATTGAATATCGTATTTAAGACATATTTGTTTACGAATATCTCTTTCTATACGGTTTGTTACACGTTTTAAAGGGTAACGGGATACTTCCTTTTTTTCGCGTTTTATTTTTTTTGCGATATATAAACAGTCATGTTTACCCGTTTTTCTTAAAAAGCTCATAGATGCATAAAATTCCTCTTCACCGGGAACACGAGGTTGATTAAATTTTGGGTTTTCTAACGGTATAGTGACATGGTTGTCGGGTATGATCTCCTCCTTATATACATCCATCAAATATTTACATATATCTAAATAGTCATTTTCGGGAAACGAGTGGTTGTTTTTATCAACTATTGCGAGTATATCTTGAAGTTTAGACTTGTCCATTTTTAATTATTAACTAAAATTTCAATTTAAAATGACTTAGGAACCCGATGTACTTGGATACGAATATTCCTTTTCAAAATATTCGTATTGATCTAAAAGTTTTTCATGTCGTGCTTTATATTCAATTAAATTTTTACACACGTGTGTCATAGACTTGTCTATTTTCGCAAAATGTCCCATTTCCACTGACTGACTAACATGAAAGTTATATTTTTGTGTAATTTCTTCTATAAAATTGAGAATTTCGTTTGAAAATTCAACACCGTTCTGTAAATGCTTTTTTACCGAAGGGTGTGGGGGGTATGTGTTACGTTCCTGATTCATTTTATTGTTAATTTACTACATTTCTACACGAACTTGGGTTTGTGGTAACTCTATAAAATTGGGTATAGAAGAATTATACCTTTTTCTTATATCGTATATTACATTATTCGAGTATATTATTAATTTATATACGTTATCAATAACATTTACATTTGAATCTATTACCCATTGTCGTAAAAAATCACCGACTGAATTTGTAAACATTTCTAAAATATCTCTTATATCTTGCAATTTATCTTTTTGTTTATCGCGTTTTTGTATTTCATTTTTGAATTCGCGTTCGTCTATATTTTTTAACAAGTACGATATGCGTAAATAATTATTATCTTCATCGTGTATATTTGAATATTTATGCAGTATATCTATATCAAGTTTATGGAGTATTACCGCTATATCTATAATTTCATACGATGCATTTTTATCACCCAATTCACTAATCGTTGGTCTACCACCACAAGGTATATCCGCATGTTCACGCGACCTTTTTTGAAACTCGAAAAAATGTGGATTATGTATACGCCCCGTTGATAACTTTCCGGTTTTCCAATCGAATGCTGTACTACAACTCGTACACCACATTTGAGAACACCCGTCGATTTTATGTATCATTGTTCCACAACTTGGACACGGTCGTGTATCTTTATTTATTATATTCATCGTCTTTACAGTTTCAGGGTCACATACATGTCCTTCATCCATTTTTTCATTACAATGTTTACAGAAGTGCTGTTTACATAACCCACATTTCCAATTTTCATCTATAAATCCTCTACACTCTTCGGATGGACACATTCTAACAAATTTTCTTATCAATTTTTCATTTGGATCAATGTATTCTGAATTTAAGTTATTCATCTCTAAAATCAATTCATCTACTTTCAAATACAATTGTGTTTCTAATTCATTATATACATCCATTGGGTATTCTAACACTTCTGCATCTCTTCTATCGTTTCTAACATTTGCCAATGCATCCTGAACAATGTAATATTCCCTTCTTATTTCACGCGAACGTAATATACGTTCAACTTTTGGTTGTGTTTCTGGCATTTTTACCAATTCTCGTTCTAAAAGCACATTTTCCCTATGTTTTCTATATTCACAGTTTCTAAATCTTCTCGTACAAAACGAATCTATAAAAGACCTGTTTAGTTCGTGTTTACAATTCATACAATGTGCGTTTTCTGATGATGAAAGTAAATAAGTTTGTGTACACTCCTTACACGATTTATAATCACAAAACGGACATGTCACCTTTTTATGATTCGTTTTATTGAAATTTTCACAGCACACCGAACACGTGTCCATACTTAATTAAAATAATGATTTTTTTCTTTAACTTTTTTTTCATTGGTATAAGTAACATGATCTTGCGTAGATTTAACGACTCGGAGTACGAACCACATATACAGGAATTTCTGAAGGAATATTATAACGCAAAGTTTCCATATTTTTCACTAAACAACGGGTGTTTAGGTATAATACCCAGATATCCCAAACTTATTAGATTAGGTAAATGTAATTTAATAAGAAGAAGTATACGTTCTAAGATAAAACACGTAACACCGACGAGTATTTTATTCGTAAACATGTCGAATAAAAGGATAAAAGTTGTTGTTGAGGGTAGATGTACAAAAATGACTGGCTGTGGTATAGGCGCTATGGGAAACAGTATTAGTATGAGCGTTGACCCATCTGAAAATAAGAAACAGAAGTGTGTGATAGAACCCAAATTACAAGAAAATGGTTACCTTAATAAATTTAAAAAGAAACGGTGGTTTCATAGATTAATGTTTAACGACGATCACGACACAACCGTGAAAGTATCGGCATGTTTAAGAGCATCTAGTGCATTGATAGACCCGTGTACATATACGTATTATTTAACCGTTTATACTATAAACGAACATAACAAAGAAGAACCAATTATGGAGGAAATATTACACCATTCCAATTGTGATATTGTTTTCAAAGATAAACACGTCGCTACCAATGGTCTAGAGAAATGGATAAAACGAGAGTGTAATTAATCCTTTAGAAATGGATTCTTATCCAGTTTACCCTCATGAAACAATACGGGGTTATACATAGTTCCGTCTGCGTAATATACTTTCGTATACCATGACATTGAATTTGTATCCCATACTTGACGCCTTTTTAAACCGCATTTATAGACGAGTTTTTCATGCATGTCGTCACTACTTCCGGTAATTTCACCCGATTTGTTCCCCTTAACAATAGTTTTTGCTTTCTTTTCATCACTAATAGAACGCGCGTAGTTCATCATAACGGATGATAAACCTCTGTGCATGTTTTATTATTGATTAGATTATTTTTTTTATATTACTTTTTATTCAACCAAGGTATCCACTATCCATTATAAGTGCGATGGTGGATGCACAAGATGAAAGTCCACATGGAATCAAAGTTCCGAGACTATTAGTAAATAACAAACAAGTGCATATACACGAAACAAGTAATGTTATTCTTTGAGCTTTCGAGTATTGTTGATCATCTGAAGGATCCAAAGTCGTCATTTATATTAATATGATATTTTTATTTTGTTTGGTACTTGGTCTGTTTATTTAATTGTGCGAGTCGTGTCTTGACTGTCATTTCGGAGACTCCTTCATTTATATTTTTCTTAAGACGAGATGCGTTTTTACCCGCGCGACCTTTCAAGGTATTGTTAACCAACTTCTTAAGGTTTGCCTTTTTATTTATTTGTGGTGGAGGAGGTTTATTTTTTGGTGGAGGAGGTGGTTTCATATTTTGGTTTATCATCTTTTTAATAGCGTTATAACTTTGTGGTCTCATTCTATAAAACATTCCAGAACCTTCTCTGTACGAGTTCGCACGCTTAATATAATCTGTACGTTTAACCCTGTTTATTTTTGGGTACGTTTTAGAAATGTATTCCGATACTTGTTTCTTAACCAGATCCCTTTTCCTTTTTTCTTCCTTGTTATTAATGTTACCGTTTAATGATAATTCCTTGATTGCCTTGTTTATTACTGGTTGTAATTCCTTTGCGGTCATGGATTTAGTATTTTTGATCTGATTAAGTAATTTTCTTTTATTCGAATCATTTTTAAACTGTGCCTTTTGAACTTTTCGTTCGAGTCCTTTTCGTAATTCTAAATTTTTACGCACTATATTTTGCTTCGCCGCATTTTCCTTTTGTTTTGCAATTAATTTTGTGTTATTAATTGCCTTCTTCGCGGTTTTCTTGGTTGTAATATTTGCTATTAATGCCTTTTTAATCGAGTTGAAGTTATACGTATTCGCGTTTAATTTAGATAAATATGCGGGTCCGTTAATGGAAATTCCACCCGCCCTTTGAACCAATGATTGTATGACCTTTTTATCTTGAATACGTTTTTGTTGTTTCGATTTTTTTGCTTCTTCAACCTTTCGCACTGCTTCTTCTTTTGCCTTTCGAGCTTCGTTAGCGGCTTTTTGTGCTTCTAATTGACTTTGTTCATTAAAATACATTTGGTTTTCCATCGCTTTACGTCTAGCTTCGTCTTCCTTTCGTTTAGCTTCTCCAGCTGCCTTCTTTGCATTTTCTTGTTGCTTTTTGAGTTTGTTTGCATCGTTTTTTCTACGTTTGATATTAGCTAATTTATTATCGATTTGTTGTTTAACGGCGTTATAACTTTGACCCTGATTGAATAATCCGATATAATACGTCGTGTTAATAGAATTCGATGTTTTGAGTAACTGTTCTAATTGTTGGCGCTCCGCTCTCTTTTTCTCTGCTTCGGCTGCTTTCTTTGTTTTTGCAGTGACTTTATTTGTAATTTCCTTAGTAATTTTTCCTTTTATGATATTGAACGTATCTGGATTTTTGTTAAACTGTTGAAGGTAATTAGCCTTTCTCGCGTTATTTAATTTGATATTCGCGTTACCATTCTTACTGCTAAGTATTTGAGTTAAGATTTGGAGTTTACGTTGTTTAATTTCCTTTTGTTCTTTTAATTTTTCTTCTTCAGCGAGTCTTTGTTTCTTAGCAGTTTGTTTATTTTGGATACTCTTGATCGCATTAGCTTTTACGCGGTTAAAGTTACCACCACTGTTGAACGCCTTAAGGTGTTTATCTTTTGTCACGTTATTTAATTTAATATTTGCGTTATTATTTTTACTATTAAGTATTTGTTTTAGAGTAGTTCTTTTTTGTTTCCTATTATTTTCTTTACTTTTCGAATTTTTCCTATTCGCGAAGTATTGGGATACTTTACCTTTTACGACACCAAGTGGTACACCCGTATTGAAACTTTTAAGAAACTCATCCTTTTTCACCGTACTCATTTTAACTCTGTTATTTGAATTTTCACTATTAATAAATTGTTGTAACTCATTTCGTTGTCGCGCTTTCTCATTTCGAGCCTCTTGTTTTTTCTGTTCTTCTTCGTTCTTTTTTCTCTGCGCTTCGGTGGCTGCTTCTTCGTTCTTTATTCTTTTCGCTTCAGCTTTCCTTTCATCGTTTTCTTCTCTTTTTCGTTTTATCTCTTCGGCATCTCTAGCTTCTTCTTCTTTTTTTATTCTTTTCGCTTCAGCTTTTCTTTCATCGTTTTCTTCTTTTTTTCTTTTTTTCTCTTCAGCTGCCTCGTTAGCAGCTTTTTCTTGATTAGATACTAAGTTAATACTCGATTTAACGGTATTTACATTCGCACCTTTATTGATTTGAGCAAGCGCTCCCTTTTTAATCTTCTTAGGGTTTTTCAAACCTTTAGAGTTAACGTACATGTTAATGTTAGTCTTTTTCGCTTCAATTTCATTTCTCAATGCTAATTGTTTTTTCATTGTATTTATGGCACTTTTAACCGAATTTATATTTTTGTACATGACATTACCGTTTGTGTTGTATAAGAAACCCTTAATTTTTTGTTTTCTACCGGTGGCGTAATTGTTAAGAATAGCCTTTACGTTAGCGTTATTTTTGAGATTATTGTTACTGTTTAAGAGTACACTTATTTCCTGGACCCTTTTATTCATTTCCTCTTTATTTTTAATTTCAGTTTGTTTATTCATTATGGCTTTCTTAATTTCCACTATGGGTTTGCCCCTATTCAAATTCACAAAATACGTATTTTTATTGGGTACATTTTTATTGTTAAGAAATTGTGTGAGTGCGTTTTTATTAGCTTGTTTCTGTCTTTCTTGGGTTACTATTTTTCCTATTTCAGATTTAAGATTTTCTATTGGTTCACCCTTCGTCAAACGGTTACGGTACGCGTTTTTATTAACATTTTTGTTTTCCAGATATGTATTGAACGCGATCACATTTTCAGTAGATTTTCTTTGTTGTGTTATATCAGTTTCTATTTGTTTTTTAACTTTATTAACATTTGTACCATTATTCAACATTTTCAAATAAGTAGTTTTGGAATTATTACTCACATTTTTGTTTTTAAGATAGTTCGTTATTGTGTTTCTGTTAGTATTGAGTTTGGATTTTGGTACGTTTGGTAGGTTTGGCTTATTTACTGGTTTATTTGGTACGTTTGGTACATTTACTGGTTTATTTGGTACGTTTGGTACATTTACTGGTTTTTCCAATTGTTGTTTAATCATATTTATAACCGCATCGACGTTTGACCCGTTTCTTACTTTACCTTCATATAAGGCTTTTCGACCATTATTTATATTTTTGTTTTGGAGGAAATTTCTGAGTTTTTTCAGATTTGTATTAACTTTTGTATTTTGACCTCGAATAACCATTTTAGGATTTTTACCCCTTAAGGTCGACAATATCCGTGAAATATCACCAGTTTTACTGTTACCCGATGTTACGTATTTTTCACGCACCTCGTTAATTACATTCTTAGCTGCAGGGTTATTATAAAGGTTACCGAACCCATTTTTTTGACTATTTCGATTTAACCATAACGATATAGGATCCTGTTTATTGTTAACCAATTTTTGTCTATTTTCTTTGGTAGGAGGTAAACTGTTAGGTCCATCTTGTACTGGCGCGTTTGGCGTGTTTGGTGCGTTTGGCGCGTTATTATTGGGACCATCACCTGATAAAACGATCTGACCTTTTCGTGATGGTCTCGTTATACCAATATTATTGTTATTTTCTAATTCGTTTGTGTTACCCGTGTTTACATTTCCTGTATATTTATCCTTACCTCGTCTGAATAACCTTTTAAAATCAGCATAACCCGTTTCAATTTTACCTTGTGCGCGTAACTTAGTATACGCATTTTCTGGTGTGTTTAGGTAAAACTTACGTTTATTAGCC
>Ga0209090_10000073_pt1 | contig 60343 bp, 40 predicted proteins | sample ArcticOcean_MG_C_9_FD_187432 | JGI IMG/M metagenome (GOLD analysis project Ga0209090, IMG submission 187432) | Marine microbial communities from western Arctic Ocean - ArcticOcean_MG_CB2_152 (SPAdes) (version 2) | ecosystem: Environmental > Aquatic > Marine > Oceanic | place: Arctic Ocean... | reverse complement strand
TATTTCTACTGGAGGATGGGTTGCTTGCGGTCTTGATTATTATATAAATTGGAGGGTTGAAGCAATAAATATCGAAACAGAAAAAATAGAATTTGAGTATGAACAAGACCTTACAAATAAAAATGTTTTTGTTTGGTTTGATTCAGTTGCATTGGGAGATACTTTAGCTTGGACGCCAGTTGTTGAAGAATTTCGTAAAAAACATAATTGTAAAATGTATTGCAGTACATTTTACAATGAGCATTTGATAGATTCATATCCTGAAATAACCTTTATAACTCCTGAATCTGGTTTTAATGATTTTGTATCTTCTTATAGAATAGGTTTTTTTGAGACTAGTACCCAATCCCCTGTAGATATGAAAGATGTTTCTTTGCAAGAATTATGTGCAGGTATTCTTGGAATTAAAGATTTTAAAGAAACAAGATGTAACATAAAAGTTAAAGAAACAGAAACAGAATTGAAAAAACCATATGTTTGCATTGGTATGCAATCAACTGCTCAAGCAAAATATTGGAATAATCCAGAGGGCTGGGACAAAGTGGTTGACTTTTTATCCAAAAAGGGTTATAATGTAGTATGTATTGATAAACATGAGTCATTTGGACAAGGAGAATATTTTAATAAATCACCTAAAAATGTGATAGGCAGGCATGGTCGAACTTTAGATCAAACGATAGCAACTTTAAATGGTGCTGAGTTTTTCATTGGATTGGGTTCTGGTCTATCATGGTTAGCGTGGGCTTTAAATAAATATGTAATATTAATATCAGGATTTAGTAATCCTAAATCAGAATTCTCTTCAAAATGTTTCAGAATTCATAATGATGCTGTTTGTAATAGTTGTTATAATCGACATAAATTTGATCCAGGCGATTGGATCTGGTGTCCAGATCATAAAAATACTGATAGAATGTTTGAATGTACTAAAACTATCACACCAGAAAATGTTTATCAAAAAGTGCTTAAAGTAATAAGAGTAATAGACAAAGAAAAACTGCTGAAATGATTAAAACTATAAAACCTCTAGATTTTGCAATTATCATAGAAGACATTGTTAGTAGTAAAAAAATGACATACTTGGATGCAATATCCTATTATTGTGAAGAAACACAAATGGAACCTCAAACAGTTGGAAAACTTGTTCAGGGTTCTCTGAAAGATAAATTAAGAGAAGAGGTTACAGCCTTGCATTATCTCCCAAAAACTGCTACAATACCAGGACTATGATAAAAATGGATCCGTTTGATTGCTATAAAGAATATGTTTCAATCAAGACTCATTTCCATGCTAATAAGTATGATTACTTTAAGCATAAAAAAAGAAAAATCTCATTTAATGCTTTTAAAAAACGCAACGATCAAATCTTTTTTGTGAAATTGTCAAAAAGTTATAAGGATGATGAGATATCGAAATTCTTTGTTGCTAACTTTATTGAGAACGAAAATTTGTGGATAGGTGATGCACTTGATTCACAAGCAGAAGTCAAATATAAAGAATGGCAAAAAAGAATACAAAGCATGAGTTATATTTTTAGTAATGATATTGATAAATTGTTGATCAAAGAAGATTTTGAAAATTGGTTCAAAATTAAAAAAGGTCAACATCCTTTATTACTGAAACAGGCGATTGCTAAATATATTTGTATGGAAACTTTTTCCATACTTAATATGATACTTAACTTTGTTCCTGACTGGGATCAAAAGATAAAAGAAACTTTTGTCTGGCCTCAGTTTAGAGATAAAGTTTTAAAATACACTCCATTTTTGGAGGTGGATAAGACGAAGTTTCGTAAGATTTTACGAGACAAAATTTAATATACAACTAATACAACGAATATTCCGATATACGAAAGGTAAATATGGCTACACTATCCGCACTAAAAAAATCCCGTGCATCCTTCATGCAAAATCTTCACAAAGAAATCGAGAAGATCGACACTCCTTCTGAATCAAAGAGTTATGTCGATGATCGATTTTGGAAACCTGAAATCGACAAGTCTGGAAACGGATTTGCTGTTATTCGATTTCTTCCCCCAGTAGATGGAGAGGATGTTCCATGGGCAAGAGTCTTCAATCATGGTTTTCAAGGACCAACAGGACAATGGTACATTGAAAACTCTTTGACAACTCTTGGTAAGAAAGATCCTGTTTCAGAGTATAATTCTCAACTTTGGAATTCTGGAATAGAGGCGAACAAAGATATTGCTCGTAAGCAAAAGCGCCGCTTAACTTACATCAGCAACATTTATGTTGTTTCTGACACAAAGAATCCTCAGAATGAGGGGAAAGTCTTTTTGTATAAATTTGGGAAGAAGATTTTCGATAAGGTTAATGATGTGATGAATCCCGAATTTGAAGACGAATCTCCTGTCAACCCATTTGATCTTTGGGAGGGGGCTAACTTCAAATTAAAGATTCGTCAAGTTGAAGGTTATCGAAATTACGATAAGAGTGAATTTGATAAAGGTACACAACTCGTAGATGATGAAACTGAACTTGAAAAGATTTGGAATTCAGAGTATGCTCTTACAGAGTTTACTGGTGATGATCAATTTAAGTCTTATGAAGATTTGAAAGCGAGATTGGATTCTGTTCTTATAGTAGAAACTAATCTTCCTGAGGTGCGTACTCCTGTATCTAAACCAAAAACTGCAGAAGAAAATTTTACTCCTCCTACGAATAAGGAAACATCTTCTGAAGGAGAAGATGAGGATATGTCTTATTTTGCTAAGTTAGCAGAAGATAATTAAACATATTTTTGAGTTTGTTCTTTGATTAACTTCATTGAACAAACTCATTCTATTATGCAATAGAGTCAATCATTCCTCCATTCAAGTTTGGAAAGGCGTTATCTGGGGTGCTATTTATAGTACTCCTCGAACTTGAATCGCTGAAAATGTTCATTCCTCCGGTGCTTCCTGTTTGGGTTTTTAAGGCATCTCTTTCTCTTTCCAGTTCAAGTATTTTTTTCCTCTGAAAATCTAATCGTAAAAATTGCTGTTCTTCTTTATCTGTCGATTTTAAGTCACCTGCGCCGTAACCCATACCTCCCCACATGCCAGTACCTACTCTTTTCGAAGCCAGAACGGAGGCAGATGCATCGTATTTGCCCATCCCAATACCCAGTTCTTTGGCGGCAATAGCATATGCTTTTCGAAGTTTTTCTGCATTCTGTCCCACACCATCTGTAGGGTCAGCCCTCAAAAGTCCTAGTGTGTGTTGGGTTTGTCGCTCTTCATCTGCATCCTGTGCATCCCGCACCTTCTGATTCCAATGTTTTTCTTTTTCTTTCCCAAAGAGTTTGCCCATTACAGAATTAGCTCCAGATGTACCTATCAAATCCTCTAGTGCTTTTCCTACCCATGTTGCAATAATTCCTATAGCACCTCCTATTACAATACCTGCAACTAATCCTACTGGTCCAAGTCCGAGCATTGCGGCTCCTCCAAAAAGTCCAGCCCCCAATAAAGCGTGTTTTAGATATGGACTGCTTTGTAAATATTTCCATAATTGAGTTTTCATGTGACCCGCAAGACTTCCTCCTTCTCCTTTTTGAGCTTTCAATGCTTCTGCTAAAACGGGTCCTCCTATTATTCCAGCACCAGCTCCCAATATCATACCAGCAATCATTCCTGCAGGACCAAAACCAGAAAATGCCGCCGCACCAAAAAATCCCCCCGCCCATGGCAGAGCCGAACCATCGAATTCGTCACTCATAAGATAATTTTTTAAGCCTTGCTTGAATGCTTTACCAATATCTTTCTCTCCACCTTCTTCTACTTTCATCATTTCTTTAATGGAGCCTGCTCCTATTATTCCAATACCTGCTCCAAGAATTGCTCCAGCTATCATTCCTGCTGGACCTCCAACTACTCCTAATTTCATACCTAAAACAGCCCCACCAGCTCCGGCCCATAAATTTATATTCTCCATCAAGTGTTCTTTTACTTTAGTCATTACGTTTTTGGAATTCATTTTTGATTTATCTTCTGCAAAAATATGATTTAGTCCAGATAATGCTCCTCCAAGAACTCCACCAATTATTGCTCCTCTTGGTCCTAATAATCCAAAACCGACCAAAGCACCTTTTCCAGCACCTCCTGCCGCGGCCCCTGCAAGACTTTTATAAGCTCCACCCGATGGAGAAAAATACGAATCCATAAATGCTGTAACACCACCACTAAAAGTTTTTTGATCAAATCCTGCTTGTAATGCTTTAATTAATGATGGTCCTGCAACCATTAAAGCTACGCCTCTTGCTAATTTAGGTAGCAATGCCAGACCCAAACTTCGTGGTAAAAATCTTCTTAATCCCCCAGGAATTCCTATAAGTGCAGTAGATAAAAAATTTCCCAACATTCCCATGAATCCTTTTCCTGAAAATCTTGGCATATCCAGTTTGGATTTCATGTTTACAGCTTTTCTTTTATCTGCTTTCCCCTCAAGCCGATCCTCTTTCTCTCTTCTGTTGTCTGCTTGATCTTCTTGTACTCCCTTTAGCAAGAACCCTTTCATGCTTTGTAGCACATCAGTTTGTACTTCTAAATGGGTCTGAAGACCTGCAAAATTATGCTTATTCTGATCTTTAAGTTCATTAACAAGACTTTGAAAATGTGAATAGTTGTGGGGTTTACGAGCCATTACTGCCTTCTCTGATGTTCTTCATTTTTTCTGTTTTCTTCTTCTATGTGGGATATTAACATTTCTACGTAAATGTCTCTTTCAAAGGGTATTAGATTTTCTATCTCTGTTAAACTATATTTATGATGTTGCATTAACTGAAAGGTTAGTTGATAATAGTTTGTTAAATTATTATGACTACATATCATAAAAAAAAATCGGCAACTCCGTTTAAAGTTTGTTTTTCATGACAATTGCATTTCGAACAAGTAAATTCGATATCATATAATAGAGCAGGCATTGTATTGAAAAATGTTTTAAGTTTTTCAAATTGATCACTCGTTAAGCTATTAACAAAACTAGTCATTTCTTCTTTAGTATGATCATTCGCACTAAAAATTTCGTCACCAGAATATATGTTATCAATACAATCAATGATAACGGCAAATAATTCGTTTACAGTTGAAACATCTTCTACATCTTCTAATTCCGACATTCGATTGTAAACAGACATGGTTGGATATTTCATATCAATTGAAATTGCATCTGTCAATTTAACGAGTTTAGAATGTTCTTTATTCGTAGTAAGTTTTAAATCAGTTAGATTTATTTTTATTTTGCTGACACCATCGCACTCTTCATCTTTACTATTTTTTCCTTCAAAATGCCCCATTTGTATTTCAATTTCTTCACCAACAGATTTTGATCTTATCTTTAACAATGCCATTTGTAAATCAAATAATGGTAAGTTATCAGCATTAACGTTTTTAGATAAAATACAATTATTAATTATTTGTTTTGAAGTGTGTACTATCTCTTGTTGATCCCCTGCTTCCATGGCCATTAATAAAAGTTTTTCTTCTTTGACTAAAAAGGGTCTATATGTTATTGGATCTTTTATTGATAGCAAGTTCATTTCAAATGTTGGTGCATCAATTACGGGTAAACTCATTATATCTCCATTTTTTAATTATGTTTGAAATCCTTCAGACTGACCAAGCGAACCGCCTAAATCTTGTTCTTTTGGCAATTGTTTCCATCTTCGATATGCGAATGTAACACTAAGTCTGGCATATTCATTATTTTGGCTCCATCCCAAATTTATTGCCCCTACATTTAAAGGAAATGCTTCCATAAAAATTATGCTATAGCTTGGTTGATTTCCTTCTGTAAACGTTTTTAAGCGAATATCAGTTATATAATCTTCATAGTATGAAGCATCATACATTTCGGGATCGACTATCTGATTCTGCCAATCATCAAAAAATTCTTTTTCTTCCCAACCGTTCGCCGTACAAATAAATGTCATTGTAGTATCAATAAACATTTGACCATAACCTATTTTTCTTACGGGTCCATATAATTTATCTTCAACTGTGAGTATGGTTTTACCTGGAAGTTCTGCCTGTTCGCAGAGAAGAGTTAACGAACTGGTTTGGAATCTTGGAATAGTAACTTCGTATCTATTGACTGGTGCAGGACCACCATGAAACGCTAAATTATTTCTAAATGTGTCTATGTTTAAAGGCATTATATCATTCTCCTACTATCTCCCCAAACGACAAGTTTGTTTTCTTTTTTAAATCTTTCTGTTGGTAAAAATAATGCAATTTCTTTTTCATCTTCGTCTACAATTACAACTCTAGATGTTATGTGTTTATATAAATATCTTTTTACTGTTGGTTTAAGCTCTTTAATTCTTGAAAGTGCTTCATAATTTACGCTTTTAGAACGATCAATAGCATCCATCAATTTTGCTCTAAGCAATGGTGGAAGATAATGAAAATTTAAACCAAGAAATCCATTACCATACATTTTCACACACAAGATCAATGGAAATCTATCATAATATTTCATTTTTTCTTTAGTTTTTGGATCATAAAAATATGATGCCATCGCACCTGGTAATATTGTTCCTGTGCCTGATTTTTTAGCAGTTTTATAAAACTCGTCTGCAGTATCGACTTCACTAAATCTACTTCTCAATTCTGATCTCAGGGCGCCAACTTTTCTACGAAACCACTGTGATGCATTACGTGTTTTTGGTTGCCCCTCATTTCTTCTTAGTGCATTTTTTAATCTATCTAAAAATGTTTGATCTTGTTGTGCCATAGTTATATTTAGCTAAAAAAGATGATCTTCCGTAATGATCTTAAATCTCCATTTTCTGTTTTTACAAAACTCTGTAGCCGCCCTCCATTTTGCTTCATTTACACCAAATGTGTATACTTCGGATAAATATCTTTTAGTAACTCTTTTGGGTTTTTTGGGAGGAGATGTTTGTTTTTTAGGTTTGACTTCTATAACAATGCATTCTGTTAGACCATCTTTCCTTTTTATTTTAATCCAAAAATCAGGAAAATATCTATGCATTCTTTTATCAATAGGAGATTTATAGGGCACAACTACTTCTTCACTTGACCATTCGATAACCATAGGATTTCCTTCACAATAATTCATGAATTTTTTTTCCCATAAAGAACGGTAAGTTATTTTAGTAGGATCTCCCTTATATTTTTTTAGATTCTTTACTTTATATTTTCCTTTGTAACTCATGCTAAATATTATGTATAACAAGGAGAATAATGTCTACAGATGCGGCCACTAAATTAGCACGACTAATTAATGTAAGAACAGGTGTTCCTGTTCACAGATTTCCAGAAAATATTGGGTCTTCTGGAGCAGAACCAGAATCAAGAAAATTTTGTTTATTTGAATTTATTACTCTTGAAGAAGGGAAATCAAGAATTTCTTCTTGTGTAGTGTTGCCTTTTCCAGAAATAAATGATGCTATTAATGTAAAATATGATAATGTTGAATTTGATGTTGTTGGCGCAATCGCAGTAGGAGCTTCAGCAGGAAATGTAAGCATAGACCGGTTATCTAATATTGCAAAAACGGGACTATCTTCTTTTAATGCAGGAACATTTGCCAGAATAGCTTCAGATGTAGTATTAAGTGGAACTCCTGGTTTAAAAGCAGGAGTTGCAAAAGGATTAAATACAATACAAAACCCTTATATTACAAATGTATTTAATAGTGTAGGATTTAGAGAATTTTCTTTTTCTTTTGTTCTTATACCTAAAAGGGCCCATGAAAGTGAACATATAAAAAAAATTATTGAAACTTTTAAAAATGCAATGTTACCAGAAAAAATAAGAACAAACCGAACCGATGAAATGGGTTCTCAAAGTACAGGTATTTTAACAATGCCCGATAAGGTTAATATTTCATTTTTTCCTACTACTGGAAATTATGGTAAAACAAATAAGGACAAGTTAATAAAAATTCGAAAAGCAGTTATACAGAATTTTACAATTGATTATTCAGCAGGAACGCAAAATCCTACTTTCTATAAAGGAACAAATGCTCCATTAACTGCTACATTAAATGTAACTGTTAAAGAAACTGAGATTTATACTAAAGAAAGATGTTTTGAAGATTATGGTGCTATGTATGGTATAAGCGGAGAATAATATGGCCAGAAGAAAAGATCCGAGTAGGAGTTTAAATAGAATAGTAGGCGCAAAAAGATTTGAATATCCTAAGGGGATTGCTACGGCTGAAGGGTTGCAACATTTTATGGTAATATCAGAATTGATATTCAATCCACCCAGCAAAAGTAATGATGCATTTAATGGACAGACTGGTATGGAAGAAGTTACTTCTGGTAATGAATCAAGTCATTTTTATGATCGGGGTAAAAGTTTTGTTTTACATTTGCCTGTTGGTTCATTAAAAACACAATATTCTGCGGATTATTCTGATGTGAATTTGGGTATCTTTGGGGACATTTTATCCCAAAATGCACAACAAATAACAAATGATTTAAGAGAAAATTATGCTTCTTTTGCAACTGAAGGAAGCGGTGGTTTTTTACAAAATGCTATGGATTTATATGGAAGAATGGGAAAAGATGTAGCACAACAGGTTTCTCCATATTATAATAGTAAAGATTTAAGAGGAGATTTTGCGAATAGAATTAAATTTAATGTAGCAAGTGCCTTTGGATCATTAGCTCCTTCAAGTGCAAAAGGGGAGCAAATAGCATCTATGTCTATGAGGGAGGCAAGAAATCCATATACTTCTCTTATATTTACAGGAATAAAAAAATTGCGGGAACATTCTTTTAATTTTGAATTTAATCCTAAATCTGCGATTGAATCTGAAACGCTTATGAAAATTATAACAAATTTAAAATATGGAATGCTACCAGGATTGAATCAGTTAGACCTAGAAACTACGGATCCCGTGACAGAAGTAGTATCATATGATAGACAGAACATGTCACCAGGACATCCAGCATATAATAGTGCTAAAAAAACAACATTAAAGATTGCGAATAAAATGAATTCTGCTTTCTTTTCTTTTCCTAATTCTTATAGAATTCAATTTTATAGTAATTTGGAAAAAAATACATATTTACATCGTATAGGAAATTCATTTTTAGTATCACTTAAAACAAAATATTCACCTAAATTTTTTGAAGAAAATGGACTACCGACAACAATAGGTTTACAGCTTCAATTTAAAGAAAACTTTACCCTTGATAGATCACATGCGGAGGATTATTAATGTCAGAATTTTTTAGAAATTATAAAACATTTTATTATAATATGGATAAAGTTAAACCTATTAGAGGCACACTTGCAACAAATTTGTTGTCTAGAGTAAATGTAAATAATGAAGTTTTAAAAAATATCTCTTCATATTATCCATATCGAATAAAAGAATTCGAAAGACCCGATGTTATAGCATCTCAATATTATGGATCTTCAGATTATACCTTCTTAATATTTTTAGCAAATCAAATTCAAGATCCTTTATATGAATGGCCTTTATTTGGAAATGATCTATCAAACTTTATTAAAGAAAAATATGGTTCGATAGATTCTGCAAGAACAGAAATACATCATTATGAACGAATATTAAGAAGCGGCACTAAAGCAACGGCGGATACAGGTAAAATTTTGGAAAAGGTTGCAATCGTTAATAAAGAAACATATGATGCTCTTATTATTACAGAAAGAAAAATAATATACAATTATGATTATGAAATTATGAATAACAATCAAAAAAAAGAAATTGTTTTAATAGAAAATACTTATTCCAAACAGATTATGAATGAGTTAAGAAGCATTTATGCTAATTAGTAGGATATAATATGTCAGAAGCCGATTCTAACTTTAGTACCGATTCAGCCTGGACTATAACATTTACAAATTATAAAGGAATACCCTATGCAATCGATTCTGAAAATAATTCAGCAATTGCAGGATTCACAATAAACGAATCTTTATTTGAAAGTAATGTTATAACTGGTGATGTAAAAATATTTGATGTCGCTGGACTAGACGAAAGAATTCCTTTTATTGGACAAGAAACAATACGTATACAGTTAAAAAATAAATTATTAGATGGTCCGGATTGGGATGCTACATTTACAATTGTTAAAAGATCCGCTACTATAGAAGAGGGGCCCACTAGATTTTATGTATTGGAATTTTGTTCACATGAGTTTATTGCAAATTTAAGAAATAGAGTATCGAAATCATATAAATCTGAGTTGGCCTCTACTATTATTGCAGACATATATGAAAAGTATATAGTATCAGATTCTTTTGTTACTGATGCAAAAACATTACATTCTGACAAAAAAGGGGATTCAGATGGAACTTTTTATGGAATGCATTTTGTATTGCCTACAGTAAGACCTTTTCAAGCAATAGATATGGTTGTTAAAAAATCTGTTGCTTCAAATGTTGAAATGCAACAAAGAGGAAAAAGTGCAAATTTTGGAAAATTTGTATTTTATGAGAATAAATTTGGTTTTTATTTTAAAACATTGTCCGATCTGTTACATCCTTTAGTAACTCAGTCTCCTGCTGTAGTTGAAGACTCTGATATAGCAGAATTAGAAGCAACTGGCATGGATTATGGTCTTCAAAAGGCCCTAAGAATCAGCAAGGCGGCACAGACATCATCAGTTGAGGTGCCAGTGGTTTCTTATGTAATAAGACCATCTGAAATTATAGATTCCACCCCACTTCAAAAAGAATTTACAGTTGTTCGATACAAAATACAATCTACTTTTAATGTTTTAAATAATTTAATTGAAGGAATGTATTCGGGAAGATTGTTGACTTATGATCCAACAACTCAAAGAATTGGTTCTATAAATCAATCATCATCTACGCCACATGTTCCACCACCCACTTCTGATGCAAAATTTACTAATGATGCAAGATTTACTAATAAATTATACAAAGCAAATCATAAGGTAACTTATTATGAATATGATTATATATCTCAATTCAATAATTTTAGACATGTTGGAAAAAAGGGAGAAAAATATCCACTGACCAATAATGAGCATTATGGAATGGATACATCTGAAACATTTTATAAGTATGCATCTACAAATTTTCAACATAATGAAAAAATGATTACAAAGTTATTACAAAATGTTATGACAGATAACTCCAAAGGTGCTATTTCTGTAGATAAACAAGTGGAGAGATGGTTGATACAAAGTTATTCTCAATCAAGACAAATTAGAAATATAATAACGCAAATAACTATACCAGGTGATCATAATAGAGTTGTTGGTGAAATAATAGAACTAAAATATCCTTCGAATTATTATCCAGACGAACAACATTCTTTTTATACTGGATATTATTTAATAACGAAAGTTCAACATGCAGTAATACACGGCAATAGTTATCTAACAACAATGGAATTAGCAAAAGATACGTTATTTTCTAAACTGTCAAAGACATCTATAAGAGATCATGCTGGGTATGGGGCTTCGATTGATGAATCATCAATAGACGAATCGAGTCAAACAACGGACTACTGGGAGGGAGCAGGTGATGAATAGTTCAACTATTTTAAACGATAATGATGTAAAAGATTTTATGGGAACAGAAGGTTTTGTCTGGTTCTATGGTGTTGTTGAAAATAGAAAAGATCCGCTTTTTCTTGGAAGAGTTAAGGTAAGATGTATTGGATTTCATACAGATGATAAAACACTAATACCAACAGGTGATCTTCCTTGGGCGGATATTATTCAGCCAGTAACCTCGGCGGCAATATCTGGAATTGGAACTACTCCTACTGGATTAGTAGAAGGAACTCATGTATTCGGATTTTTTAGAGATGGAAGAGAAGCACAAGAACCAGTTGTCTTAGGAACATCTGGGGGTATACCTGAAAATATTGCAAATCCTGATAGAGGATTTAACGATTCTAGATCAATCTATGAAAGACGAAATGCCCCCTACCCTCCTCTTTATATTGATAGATTTATTACAGGTATTCCTGCAAAAGTTATAGAACACGGTCAAAGTTTTGCGAATGAAGAACATTATGATTTTGTAGGGGAAACTCCGATGAAAGGTGGAAGAATTTGGTTTGGAAAAAATGAAGATGACTCGAAAATTCAAGCAAATATCTATAAAAGAGAATCTGGTGTCCTGTTCGGGGGGCCTCGGGGATCGATTTTGGCTTTTCCTTCCAAAAATAATTCTCCGATGATGACTTCTCAGGTATTTTCTAGAAATCCTGATGAAAATAGAATTATATTTGATGGGAATGGTGTACCAATTATGTCTTTACCTGCAACAAATTTGCTTGGTTTAAATAGAGTAAAGTTTTTAGATGAGTATGCCACTTCAAGAAAACTGAATAGAAGTGATCCAAAATCTTCTACTCATCCTCAATCTCAAGTTGAAATGGCGGCTCATAGAATCGTAGGAAGTTTGGGTGCAACTCAGTCAAATTTGCATACAGGAATTGAAAAAGCGGCAAAAGATGAAGCTCCTTGGGCTATACCTCCAAACGGTTTTAATCCTGAATATCCTTATAATCATGTTACATATACTGAAAGTGGACATCTATTTGAATTAGATGATACTCCGGGAGGAGAAAGGGTTAGACTACTTCATAGGACTCAAAGTTTTCTTGAATTTTTACCTGACGGTTCTAGGGTCGATAATACTGTTGGTAAATCTTATTCTCTTTGTGACTCAGATGTTCATTCTCACATTTATGGTGATGAGATAAAACATGTTGAAGGATCAATGAACCATGTTTATAATTCTAGAAGTGGTGGGAGTAATCATATAAAATTTGCTGGAGATGGCGATGTAAATATGGAAGTGACTAAAGGAAATTATAATGTTGATCTAAAAGATGGTGAAATGACTATTAAAGCAAGAAATCTTACAATCATTGGAACAGCTAAAGGACAATCAAAATTTTCATTAGAACAAATGGCAATGGCCGCTGGAGACGAATCAAGGCCAATAACGATGACTGGTGAAAGCTGTGTACAAGAGTATGGTGATTTTCAATTACAAGCCAAGAATCACGAACAAGTTGTTTCGGGAAGTTCTAAAACGAATATAGGAGCAGATTGTGAAGTAACAGTAGAAGGAAGTTCAAATGAAATCGTAAAGGGTATCTTTGGTGCGGGAATAAAAAAAGTATGTGTATTAAAACCAATTACTTTTGAGGCCTCATCCCCAGCTATGCCGATTAAATTACATAGTGGTCCTTCAGGATCAGCATCATCTTTAGAATTAAGTGCAAGTGGACTGGATGTTACTACTTATGCGGGTGATGTTGAGATTTGGGCGGGTATAGGAAAGATTGAACTAACAGCAGGAACAAATTTTTCTGTTGAAGCTAAGACAGATATAGAAATTAAAAATTCAAGTGTTAATATTAAAATGGATGCGGGGGGGCTTATTTCTATGGGGAACAAGGCTTCCAATATACATACTTTATTAAAAAAATTATCAATGTCATTACAAAATATGACTCATCCAACTCCTGCTGGTCCAAGTGGTCCAGCATCGAATATGAGTGAAATTATGCAATTTGATGCAGAAATAGATAAGGTGTTTCAAGCATGAATAAAAAAGAAGAAGTTGTTTTAGAACAAAAACCAATAGTTAACAAAAATATGGTAGAACTTTTAGGCAAAGTTAAAGATTTTAATAATGATTACATATCATTTTTAAAAATTCAACTAGATACTGCTAAAGCACAACAATTAAAAGAAATGGAAAATAATGGCTGAAGCTGTCCCAACAAAAGAAAGTACAGATCCTGGGACTTCTCAAACAGGAGATGATGTTTATTTAAAACAAATGGAGGGTTCTCCGTTCGGTGGATCTGCAGGTGATGCGATGAATGCATTTTTAGAAGGATTAAGTGCATTTGGTGCTGAATTTTCAAGAGTTTCAGACACGTTAATTCAGTTTTTTCAAGCAACAAAATTATTTTTACAGGCTTTTAAAAATCCTCTTGTTGCGGCTTTAATTGAGACTATTGATGCTTTGATAGAAGCACTTGAAGAAATGGATGCTTTAGGATTTGGTAGTGTTAGTGTTTGGCCCTGGAAAGATGGAACATATCCTCAACCATTGAACACGGATAAATTAGATGAAGCAGTACTTGGTCTTGTTGCCGCCATGTCGGGACTTGATGCAACGGCAGTTGGTTATAGTGAACGTGGTACCTTTGTAAAAACAAAAAATGGAGAGTCTCTACTTACTCCTGGTCAAGAATTGCTTACCATCGAGAGGGGACGTCCTGTTCTGACAAAAACCGCAGTTTATGATACGTTGATGGGTATTCGTAATTTTTTTCATCCAGAATTATGGAAAGGTTCTTCTGTTTTTTATACTGATACTGCCGCGGATGCCGCCAAACGCCAAGCAGGATGGCATCCTGGAATGGGTATAACTCAAGAGTCTCTTGGTCAATCATTGACTGGACAAATTGTTGAAGGAGCGAAAGATGCGCTTTTTACATCAATTGATGTTACACAGAAAAATCTATTAGTTAAAGAATTAACCCCTGAAGATTGCGTAAATAAAATAATAGATTCTTTATCGGGGTCTAGTCCAGATGGTAATAAACCAACAGGTTCTGGTCCCTATAAAGCATTTATGATTATGTTCACTCTTCCAACAATTAATGATGTAATTCAAATTGTACAATCATTTGCGGATTATTTTGGTTCTGTTATAGGCGATGAATTGTTTCCTGTCTTACTCAATCCTTCGAATAAATTAGATGATACAAAAAAGACTATTTCGTTAGGAGAACCTCTTCATAATTCAGTACTTAAAGATACCAGGACCTGGTCAGCTATTAATGGTTGGGAAGAGTCTGGGGAAGCAGAGTATCAGCAGAGTCAGGCTTTGGCGACATCAGAATGGTTTTATGAGCTTGGTGATTTTAAGCCAAGAACAGGTCTTAAAGATGGAACATATAAAAATGGGGTACATGAAAGCGATAAGAAATTTAAAATACCCATGTTTAAACCAGGTCAAAAAATCGTTCAAGAGGGGGGAATATTAGGAGTTAGTAGTTTTTCCGCTGAAGTTATTGAACATCTTCCAATAGTTATTCTAAATGGCATGGTTATACAAAATAGTGTTAAAGTAAAAAGTGTCAGAGGCGAACTTCAAAGAACAAATCATAAACCCCTTAATTCGGCCACATCACCAATTGTCCGAGCAATTTCAAAAGAATATGTTCCTAAAGAAGAATATGCAATTTTTAGAACAGATACATTAGAAAAACCAATTCCAAAATCAACTGGTACATTTTTTGGAACAATTAGAGAAGGCAGTACTACCATATCAGAAATCATACCCACGGGTACATGGGGGAATGAAATTAGAACTGAATGTGAATCGGCCGGTAGTTTTATAAAAGGACTTAACATCTTACTGGGAGGCGGCAATAGTCAACTTGTCATAAACTCTTATATGAGGTTTATACGAGAACTTAAAAAAGGAGCGATAATTGATCATCAATATTTGCAACCATTTGATCTATCCGATAGAAATTTAAAAGGTTATGATGCAAGTTTGGGTGTAGATAAGAAATTTGAATTTAATTATGGTAAATTATTAGATGTGTTTCCGTCAATAGGTGTACAATGGCATGTTGCTAACATTAAAGTTGATGGGGTGCCTATAGAAAGCATGGACGACTTAACAAAAGAAAAACTTTTTACTTATCCCAACCCTAATGTCAATCCTCAAGCATCACCGAAACCTACTGGAATGAAGTCTCTTGAGATTGAATTGGGATTTTTAAATTTTGACGGAACATATACAACAGATTTGGGAAATTTCATTGATGTTAAAAAAGCAATATCTCCACCAGACGGTGTAGTATATTCTTGGAAAACGAAAATACCTTCTGGAAAAGCTGGTGTTGATGGTCCTCCCAATCAACCGTTTCAATTGTTAGCATCTAGTAAAAATCTTTCACCTAATTGGAAATATATAAGAGTTTCGGATTTATTTCCAGCATATGGTGCAACCATAGACCAAGCAATCGGTATGGTAAAAGGATTCAAAAAACAAGTTGAATCTATAGCTAAATCAATAGATGCATACATAGCATTTTTAGAAAGACAGATAGTAGCAATACAAAGATTGAATGATCAAATTCAACAATTGATCGCATTTTTCTCTAAGGGATTAAATGCGGCAGGTCTTTATTCGGCACAATTTAGTGGAGATGGAATTGGTGATTTTAAAAAGAAATTGTCGAACATAAAAGCAATACAAACTGCAAAAAATAAAGTACATGAAATAAGTCTGGAAACAGTTGAATCAGAAACCGTAATACAAGATCCTTTTACTGGATTAGATAAAAAAGTAAAAAGAAAAGTTTTAAGACCAAGTATACAAGAACAAGAAATAGAGCCTGATGGCATTCCTAAGGCATTAAGTGAACTTGATAATTTAAAATATTCTGGTGCTATTGTGTTTTTTGCTCAAGGTCCTGACATATCAAAATTTGATAAATTCATGGATAGCTTTGGTGCATTGGAAACTCTTGGAAAAGGATTTCTTGCAAATTTATTTGATAAAGATGATAGCATTGCTCAAAAAATAGTACCATATGTATATGAGATACAAGGACAAGATAAAGACGGTAATTGGATAGAAATAGAGAGATTATCGAAATTAGATGATGATGGAACTATAAGAATTAAATTTACAAATGATGCTAATGAATTAAGTAAAGCTGATCGCAATGCAATTAATACCCAGATGGAGAGAACTGTAGAATTTTCACCAAAAATTCAAATGGGAAATCTTCTTTTTTCAGGAACACCTACAAAAAATGATGCAATTGCATTGTATCAAGGAACTTTTGGTGCCAATGAGGGAATAACTCGTTCCAGCTTTTCTGCTGATACTACTTTTTATCAATTTTCACAACAGCCGAAAACTAGTTTTGAGGCAAGTTCTCCGGCTGATGAAAATGGTATATTTGAGAAAGAATTTTTTAATATAGATTTAAAAACTAAAGATCCAATGCCAAGAACAAGCACGACAAACCTCTATAAAGTTGTAGTTCAAACGAGTATTATAAGTCTTGAAGGACAATCAATAAAAGAAAGAAAAAATCTTAATATTGGATTTGATATAAACCCTGTAACTGTAGAATCTGGAGAATTGATATAATGGCTAATAATGCAATTTCTAGAACAGGAACCTTTACATCAAGTGGAAGTGCTGGCGCTTCGGGAACATATTATTATAATCACGGTGAAGATTGGCAAAATGCAGGATCATCTGGTCATATGGGAACAGATCATTATTCTAATGATGATTTAAAAAATGGTTCTATTTTTACTGATATTGATAGTAAAATTTCTATAAAATTTTCACAAGATGTTGATAAAAATTCTGTCAAGACCTTCAATAAAGATACTAAATTGCCTGTTGCTCTTCAAAATCAAAAAGGAACTATTGGTCTAACACATGTTGTTTATGGCCACGAATCAACAGCATCCATTACTGATGGTAATAATCTACAAGCCTTAAAATTGACTTCTTTACCAGACTCCGCGTGGAATTCCATCACAATTGATAAATTTGTAGAAATGTCTTCTATTGCAGAAACATCTGATGATCAAACGTATGCCCTTACACCAAAAGCAAATCTTTCGTCTAACACAACTTATTTTTTAAAAATAGATACTGATAATTTACTTGATGTATCTGGAACAAAAATTAGTTATAGTACAGAGAGGGGTTTTGTTACTGATAATACAAAAAGTTTTGTGACTACAAATGATTATTATGAGGGATTTTCGATGCAAATTGAACCTGCCTCGTTACTTTTATCCGAAAAAAGCCCTGATCTCGATACAGCATCCCATCCAAAGTTTGAGAGTGAAGATACTATGAGTTTATATCGGACAGGTGAAACAACAGCTTCTGGAGCAACTGCTTTAAAAATTAGATCTATAGATGGAACGAAATTAACATATCAATTAGAGCCTGATTCGTATAGGATGAATGTCTCTTATACTGCTACAAATCCTATAGTTGTTTCTAGTACAACTCATGATTTAATTGATGATGATAAAATAGAAGTTTATGATGTAGTAAGCGGAAATGTAGTTAATACAGGAGAATATACAATAACAAAAATTACAGCAGATACATTTTCTATTCCTGTGGATGGCACAGGAAGTAGTGCTGGTGGATTGAATTATTATAGAAATGTGAATAAAGACGATTTATTGGTATGGTCTGAAACAGATGGGTTGTCCACTCCGACCACCTATACTATAAGAAAAAAAGTATTATCTGTTCCTCATAAGAAAACCAATAATTTGTCTAGTGGTTCATTGAATAATACTTTTTCTACAATTAAAGATAGTACAACAGTTGCTTCAACCGCAAAAGGAAAACTAATAAAATCCAGTGGTTCAACTATATCATATGTTCCTGTTGATACGAATGGTAAAATCTCAACTGATGTTTTTGTTAATAATTCTATAGTTGATGTTTCAACTTCTACTAATGATATTAGATTTCACATAAAGGCGAATACCTCTCCTGATCATAATGTACATCCCTTTCATTCTTCTGCACCAAAAGTAAATTCTACTTTTCCTGGAGACGGTGAATCGGTTGCAAGAAAATTGAAAGTTACACAAATTACAAGAAAAGGAACTATTGCTCTTGTATCTACAAATCATTATCACAACTTATCTACTGGAAGTCTCATAAAAATTGTTGATTCTACTCAAGCGATTTATAATAAGACAATATCAGTATTACTTGTTCCAACATCAAATACTTTTCAGTATGATTTAGGTTCAGATGTTCCTGAAACTACTCAAAGTCCTGCTCCTGGAAATCCTAAACTTCAAATTAGCTATGATAGTGGTGTCACTTATGCAGAAAGATATAATGCTATATTCGTAAATTTTAGTCAATCTATGAATACAAGCAGTATTACGGTTGCAAACAATACTCATTTAATTTCAGCAAATGGATCAACAGGGGATTTTGTAACTTCTACTTCATTTGCATATCAACAAGATTCTGCTTCAAGTACAATACAATTATCAGATTCTGGTTTTGTGTATCTTGTAAATTGTGTTTCTGTGACAGCAAGTGCGGGTAATTCTGTATTTGCAGTTGTTCCTGAAATTCTTGAACCGAGACATCGATACAAAATAAAAGCAAAAACAGATATCCAAGATTTGGGACAAACATCCAGTATCTATGAATATACAACAACTATAGGAATTACTACTGGAGTATCTGTTATAGATCCAACAACTGGTCAAGAAACAGTTTTCTCCAAAGATGAAGAACCGCCAGAAATTAGAAAAATATCTTTTACAAGTGCAGGAACTGATGGTGTTGCAGGAATGGTTTTAGAAAGTAATACTGTATCTGAAATAACTTCTCCCGATGATTATCAAGCAGTTGATATTGATCTTGATGCTGAATCTATATTAGTTCAATTTTCTGAAGCCATGAATATAGATACAATATCAACTGCAACAACAAGTACAGTACCTACAGGCACAGTACAACTGTCTTCTGATAATTACGATACTGTTGTTCAAATGTCTACGATTCCAGTTGTAACATCAACTGATAATGAGAATGATACTTTTAAGTTTACCCCCATAGCAAACTTATCTGCAAATAGCATTTATACATTAAAGGTTGCTAAAGGTGTATCTGATGCTTCACCAGAACGAAATCAAATGTTAACAGCAAATGTTAGTTCTGCAAAAGTTCTTACAGTAAATGCAATTCCTGCAGATACAGAAAATTATTATGTTCCAGGGGAAACTATATCAGGAGTTAGACAGTTACAGATTATTGCGAATACAGGAACACCTGCTATAGGATTAACTGCTGGAGATACCTTTTTAGGACTAACATCAAAAGGTAAAGGGAGGGTTTTAGATTTTACTGAAGATTCAGGAGCAATACAAACCCTTAGATATACAGAATTGCCTGGTGAAGATGGGGCCATTATACCCCTTACTCCTGGAGAAGTGTGTAAAGTATTTGCTGGTCCCGATTTTACAATTGATAGGTATGGAATTACGACTCCTCCAGAAGGAAACGTTATTTCTTTTACTACAGGAACCAGAAAACTAGTTTATAGAAAGACCACTCCAGATGATGAATTTGTATCTGCAAATTCTAGTGCAGAAAGAATTGTAGGAAGAACATCGAATGGGTATACTTTTGCAAGTAGTTCAGGTAGTGAAGGAATAGTAGGACCAGGACTAAAAACTGCAACAACTGGAATTGTAGCAAATGTGTTTTTTAGTAAGAATTCGGTTTTAGTGTCTCCTATAGATGGAAATCAAACAGGTATTGATGAGAATTCAAATCTTACTGTTACATTTAATCAAACAATGAATGTTGAAAGCATTGATTTTAATAGCGCAGATTCTCTGGTTAGAACATCTTATAATGTTTTACTTTCTTATGATAGTAATTTTCAAAATACAATACCATTGAGTCCAACTTTTTCTAGTTCAAATAATGATACTGTATTTGAATTTCAACCAGCAATATTGTCAAATACAAATTTACAGTTAACACAGAGTAAAAATCTATATGCTAGGGTAACAGATACAGCAAAAAATAAAGGTGATATGAATCTGGCCAGTAATTTTGCTCCTTCGAATTATGCTAATACTGTTACAGATGTTGATTTTAAAGCAATAAATGCTTCTGTTTTTACACCAGACGGACAAGAAATAGAATTGGGAACAGGAACTTCTGTATCTATGCCAAATCAATCTTCAAGAATAGCAAGAGGAACTCCTGTTATTATACATTTTAATGAAGTTCCTAGTTTGTCAACTTTTGCTTTGGATGCAGAAATAGAGTTAGGGACTGTTTCAGATTTTTCTTCAGGAACAATTGCTCTCGGTGACGGCTCTCTTACAACATGTGGTACATATGGAACACAAATAAAGATTCAGCTTGGAGTGACCCGCTATGGTCTAACTACATTTTCTGGATCTGGATTAAATGATGCAACGTATAGTGGAGTTTATGAGGGAAATAGTGCAGGTGATATTTATCGAGTGCAAATATTCTCGACACCAGGCGGTGCAGATGTATTTATGTGGCAAGCCAAAGCTGTTCCTGACACCAACTGGGTTGAGCAAATCTCCATAACCGGAGGAGTACAATACTTAGCGGATGGTATATCGATTAAATTTGATTCAACCACTGGACATACTATTGGCGACTATTGGGACATAACGACAAATGACAATTCCACTAGATTAGACACATCTACTCAATATTATGTGAGAGTTGGAGCTACTGTAGGAGGAACAAATGAAGGCGGAAAAGCATTGACGACAACTGTAACATATTTTAATTCATTTACAACTGCATAGGAGATATTATGCCACTAGAAATTGAAACATTAAAAACTAATATAAAGGCCGCATTTAAACTTGGATCTGCGGCTGGATCAGAAGAGAAAGTTGCTGAATTAATAGCCACTGCAATACACACTTATGTAATTGCCGCAGATGTTACTACTCCAGTAACTACTGTTGTTACAGGAACTTTTGCTGGTACTGGATCAGGTCCTATTGCTGGTTCTGGATCGGCAATATGTAAGGGAAGACTTTCATAGGGAAATTAGACTAAATAAACATATGGCTACAAATTCAACACAAGAAGATTACACTTTTCCAGATTCTGAATTTTATCAAAGTTTCTCGGAAAAAGATGCACAACGGCATGCAATATCTCTAATGCATCAGCCCAAAGATTTAAGTATTCAATTTTTGAGCAATCCTAATACAGGAGATATTGCCTTAAAAACGGGAAGCAATGCAGTAAAAAGTGCTTTAAGGCAATTAATTTTAACTAAAAAGTTTGAAAGACCGTTTCAACCTGGTGTTGGTTCAAATATATCGGACTTATTATTTGAACCAAATGACATAATTACTGAACAATTAATTGAAGATGAGATTAGAACTGTAGTTGCAAATTTTGAACCAAGAGCGAATATATTAAATGTAGTCGTTGATAGTGAAAGAAACGGTGCGGGTTATCGAATTAAGATAATTTTTTCAGTAGTAAATGAGACTGAGCCGGTTACATTTACTACATTTTTAGAAACAACAAGAGGTACTTAAATGGCGGAAGCTAGTAAATTAAGAGTTTCAGAATTAGATTTTGATCAAATAAAAAATAATTTTAAAAGTTTTCTTAAAGAACAAGATGTCTTTAGAGATTATAATTTAGAAGGTTCTACCATTTCTCATTTATTAGATATTTTAGCATATAATACTCATTATAATGCTTTTTATTTGAATATGGTCGCAAATGAAATGTTTATTGATTCTGCCACTACTAGAAATGCCATGATATCTTTGTCTAAATTGTTAGGATATGTTCCAAAATCAAGAACAGGTGCAAAAGCAAATGTAAATATATCAATAACTCCTAATGATGCTCCTGCAAATATTACTATAGCAAAAAATACAAAATTTAGTTCTGCTATAGACGGTATTAATTATACTTTTGTTGCGGACCAATCATATTCGACAACTGCAAATTCTGATAATGCAACTGTTACTGTTCAAAATGTTTCATTGATTGAAGGAGATCCCTTAACTTTTAGCTATACTGCCAATACGAAAGATTCTTCACAAAAATTTACGGTTCCTAATAGAGGAGTTGATCATTCAACAATTACAGTTTCTATTAAAGAAAATTCTTCTATTACAGAAATATCGCCTTATACTCAGGCAACTGATTTGCTTGAAGTTAGTTCAACATCAAATGTGTTTTTTATAGAAGAAGGTACAGATTTTTTAACAGAAATAAAATTTGGAGATGGAGTTTTAGGAAGAAAATTAAAAAATGGTAACATTGTTATTATTGATTATAATATTTGTTCTGGTGTTTTAGGAAATGGTGCAAATAATTTTGCAGTTGCAACAACTGCTGGAGGATATTCAACAGTTACACTTGTAACTAATGATAAAGCAGAAGGAGGTTCAGATGAAGAATCTATTAATTCTATAAGATTTAATGCTCCTAGACATTATAATACACAAAATCGAGCAGTAACAACAGATGATTATAAAAGAATAGTATTAAGAGATTATCCTTTAGCAGAATCAATAGTTGTATATGGAGGAGAAGAGGCAGATCCTCCAGAATATGGAAAAGTTTTTATAGGTATAAAACCTAAATCGGGACTTTATTTAACAGACTCAGTAAAAACAAATATTAAAGACAATATTCTTAAAAAATATAATGTTGCATCTATAACACCTGAATTTGTTGATATCGATTATGTTTATGTTTTATTGTCATCAACTGTTAATTTTGATTCACGAAAAACGGTAAAAACTTCACAAGCATTAAGAAGCAGTATTATAAGTTCTATTAATACATATGTTGCCGAAGACCTTTACAAATTTGAACAAACATTTAGATTGTCAAAGTTACAAACAAAAATTGATAATACAGATTCTTCTATTTTAGGTGATGATAGTGCTATTAGATTGAAAAAAACAATTGAACCAGTATTAAATACGAAATTATCATATATTTTAAAATTCAATAATGCGATTAGTCATCCCCATTCGGGTCATGCCGCTACCTTGTCTTCTACTGTATTTTCTATATTGGATGAACAAAATACTTTAAGAGAAAATTGTAAAATAAAAGATCATAATGGTTTGTTAAAAATTTATAGAACAGATAATGAAGGAGTCGAATTTTCCGTTAGAGATAAAATTGGCACTATTGATTATATAACCGGAAGAGTAGTATTAAATTCTTTTGATCCTTCTTCATATGCCGGTACTGAGATTAGCATAACAATTATACCTGTTTTAGGTGATGTTTTATCTTTGAGAGAACAATTAATAACAATTGAAGAAAAAGATATTAATTTGAAAATGAATGATACTTCTATAGTTAATAAACAAACTCAAATCACAACAACAGAAACTACAACATCTCAAACAACGGCAGTAAATTATTAATATGTCAGAATACGATTTCTTAAAAGACGAAAATAATATAAAATTAGTAGGTAAAATATCAAATTTAATTGATAGTCAATTACCTGATTTTGTTAAAGATGAAGGAACAAATTTTTCTGAATTTTTAAAATTTTATTATAAGTGGATGGAATCACATGAATTAACTATTTCAACTGTGGTTCAAGATGAATTTCATTTTATTTTAGAAAGTGAACAGGGGAATTTTGTTTTAGAAACAACTGATGATTTATTAGTTGAGGGGGGGAGAACCGATTTAAGTGCTTATGACTTAAACGAAACAATAACGGGTTTAAGTTCGGGTGCGACTGGAACGGTTGATAGAAATACAAATACAGCATCAAGTAAAATTTATGTAACTGGAGTAACAAAAACAGATTTTGAAGTAGGCGAAATAATAAAAGGCACAAATAATCGTACACTTGGTACTGTAGTTAATTTTCAAAAAAATCCCCTTTTTGCATCAAGAACATTATTAAAATCAAGGGATATCGATAGTACTACATCATCTATGCTGGATCATTTTACTAAAGAATTTTTAGTAAATATTCCAATGACTTTAAGTGCAGATAAGTCGCTTTTAATAAAACATATATCAGATATTTACAGAGCAAAAGGAACAAGTTCTTCATATGATTTTTTATTTAAATCATTGTATGATATACAAAATCTTATTTTTTATACTCCAAAAATAGATTTACTTAAACTTTCTTCGGGGAATTGGCAACAAGATCAATCTATCAGAGTTATTACTTCAGATTCTATAGCATCATTTGAAAGCCATTCTATTAAAGGGATGCAATCAGGTGCAACTGGAATTGTAAATCGTATTGAAAAATTTGCGGCTGGAGTTTTTAATGTAACAGAACTATTTTTAACAAATATTATTGGAACATTTATTGTAGGTGAATCCGTTTCTTCAAATGATGTTGATGGGGTATTTGGTAATGGTATTTCACAGGGATTGTTATCCGATGTTGTTATTTCTTCAGCAGGTTCTAACTATAAAATAGATGATAAACTTACGTTTACTGGTGGAGGCGGTGTTGAAGCAAAAGCAAAAGTAACAAGTGTTGGTCAAGGCACATTAACTGATTTTACTGTATTTGATGGAGGGGACGGATATGTTGAAAATAAATCGTTAGATGTAAATAATTTTGCTACATTTGGGACTGGGTTTACTGGAAAAATTAAAGATGTAATTGATTCTTTTACGTTTTCGAAAAATGAAGATATAATAGGAAATTATAGTGCAACTGTATTCAACGACTTAGCATATGAATTGAGTGGAGATGTGACAGCAAATAGTGAGGACAGATTAATTGATACATTAGGATTTTCTAAACTAGATGCAGGATCTATTGGTTCTATACAAACAACTGGATCTGGCTCTGGTTATGAGGCAATTCCTCAAATCTCAGTTGAAGAGATAACAACTGGAGATTTTGTTGAATCATCTATTCAAATTTTGAACTTAAATGCAGACCCCGATGGACTTGCTACAACAAATGCGATTACAGGCTTTTTTGATGCAGGAGAAAAGATTACTTCAAATAATGGAAATAAAATAGGAACATTTTTTGGTGATGTGTTCACATCATACGAAAGTGAGATTAAAAATCCTACTAGAATAAGAGTAAAGACTATAAAATTTTTAGATGAAAATGTAACTCAAAAAATTCCAATTGCACAAAGAAATGATCTGCTTGTAAATAATTCTACTTATTTGGCAGTCTCAAATCCATCAGTATATCATTTACAATTTGTTACTGGTGGTTCTGCTTCTGTTAATACGATAAAATATAGACGAGGAATTGATGCAAGAGAACTTTTTAATAGTTCAAACAATACTTCAGCATGTGATTGGTATCCCACTTCTACTGGCGTAACTGTGACTGGTGGTTATCAAACATTAAGTTTTGGTATTACATCACTTACTAGAACCAGCACAACTGCAACTGCAACCACATATGGAAAACACGGATTAGAAGATGGGCAAATAGTTGCTATAACAGGAGCAAGTCCTGCTGGTTACAATGGAACTGCAACAATTACGGTAGCAAGTACAACTTCTTTTTCATATACCGTAGGGGGTTCCCTTACAACTCCTGCTACAGGAACTATATTATATAATGAAGATATTTCTGTAAAATTTACATTACCTTTTGGGCATACTACTGATGATGAATATGCTTTTTCCACTATTGATTTTGTTTCAAATGAAGTTATTACTGGCGCTAATTCGGCCGCTTTTGCAACTGTAAATACTGGTGTTGCTTTTTCTGCTGGAGGCGAGTTGGGAAATAATGCATCTATAGGGGTTTCTGCCGCAGATGTTGGTACTGGCTCTATTAAATCAATTGAAATTCAAGATCCAGGAGTTGGATTTACTTCTGCTCCTGTGATAACATTGCCTGGTCTCGGATCAGAAAACGCAAATTTAATAGCAAAAATTAGTGCAATGAGGGTTGAGACAGGACTATATCTTGATGAAAACGGACAACCCAGTTCCAATAAAAAACTTATTGATAGTGATTTTTATCAAGATTATTCTTATTCTTTAATTGCAAATAAACAACTCAATGAATATCAAGAGGTTGTTTTTAACTTATTACACCCTACAGGAACAAAACTTTTTGGAGAATTTACGCCCGATGCTGTTGAATTGAATGTTGGATTTGATAGTAAATTACAATTTGAAGGAGGAGATTCTGCAATAAAAGAAGATGATGCTGATGATATATTGTTAGAAGATTTTTCCGATCCAAGACATAATGTAATATTTAATAACAATCAAAATCTATCTTCAGGATCCGTTTCCTTAACAGGTAATTCTAATATATTACAAGGAGTATCTACAAATTTTAGATTAACATATTCTGAAGGAGATCATGTAATAATTGACAATGAACAATCTTTTGAAGTTTCTTATGGTGAATTGAGATTAGAAAATTATTTAGCAGGTACAATAGCATCATCCTCATCAAATGTTATTTCTATTATAGGTTTAGGTGATACTTATCCTAAGACTTCAACTGTACCAAATGATTTTAGTGCTAGTGCTAATTTTGTTGCAAATACTGTAGTTACACAAATGAATGCTACGACAAACGAAAAAGTAACTGGTGTTGTTCTTAGACATGAATTGGATGATTCAAATAATAATATATTAATTTTGCATTCATGTAATGGTCAGTTTGATGTTTCAAGTAATGCAAATTCTATAATCGGAAACACCTCAGTAATTAATATAAACACATATAATATGATTTTAGAGGGCGGCCATCAAACTATTTACGATGAGCTTGGCAGGATAAGTGGCTCTGCAGATTTGACAGGAGATTTAGCATTAGAAGAAGGATATGGATTAGTTTTAGCGTTAGAAGATAGTATATATCAAAATAATGAATCAGTTACAACTGCGGAATTTCAATATGTAAAATCAAATGTAATATTTGGAATTGCAACAGATTTTCAAGAAGATTTTAGAATAAATGATAGAATTAAAACAATATCAACTTCACAAAATACAAAAATTATTGAAGTAATTAATTCGACATGTTTGATAGGAAATACTGCAATAAGTACGGATACTTCTTTTAATATGATTTTAGAGAATAGTTCAGAAGGGTATCCAGGAAGTTTTATTATGGAAGATAATGATAACTTTATTCAGAATATGGTTGATCCCAGTTCATCCAAGTTTGATAATGATGATATACAGTTTTATAATTTGCTTGAATCAACAGTAAGAGGAACAACTAATGTAAATGGTATACTGTCAGGAAATACTAATTTAGTGGGAACGAGTTCTTTTTTTGGTGAAGATTTATTAGTAAATGATGTTATTACATTATCTTCTGATCCGCTACTTAAAGCAAAAATTTTATCAATAACTGATCAAACCTTAAACTTAAATATAGCAATAGGTAATGGATCAACTGGTCAAACTATAACTTCACATACATTAAGAAATTTTGATTTAGAAAGAAATGCAACTACTATATCTTTATCAAATCCTTATGATGGTTCAAACAATTTCATGAACATATCAATCAGTTCAATAGCGACAGGATTGTTGCTTCTTGAAGATGGAATAGGTACTGCTAATGCAGGATATCTTGGAAATACATCAACCGAAGGCAGTTTTAAATTTGAAACACTATCATCATTTGATAATCAAACACCTAAATATATACAAACATAAAAATTTTTTATTGGCATAAATAAAGATATGGCTAAATTAGTAACGACAAAATTTAAAATACACAATGCAGAACAATTCATTGAATCTCTTGAAGAAACTTCAGCAACAAATTTATATTTGTTTATAGGAAAAGTTCAAGAATGGGATGATGAAGATGCTCCACCTGCTCCTAACGAAGCTGTAGCAAATACTTTATATAGTTATTGGGATCAGATAATTGCCGCAAAAAAAGTTACTCCTGCAGATGTTAAACATGTTATTACAAGAACTAACTGGGAATCAAATACTGCATATACTGCTTATACTCATACAAATCCAGATCAGTTGTCAAATAGTTTTTATGTTACTACAGAAGATTTAAATGTATATAAATGTTTACAAAATAATTTATCAAATGGTACTTCAACTATTCAGCCAACTGGTTCAGGTACAGCAGTTATTGAGATTGCTGATGGATATAAGTGGAAGTACATGTATACGGTTACATCTCAAGATACTTTAAAATTTGTAACATCTGAATATATTCCTGTACAAAAAAGCGTAGATTCTAGGCAAATTGCAGTTGAAGATGCTACTATAGATGGACAAATAGATATTATTAATAAAACTGCAAATGGAGATTTTAAAGCTGAATTTACTGCAGGTCCAAAAAATTCTGTTGGTGATGATCAAGATTTTATTACTGGTGAGATTGTGTATGGTCAAACATCGAATCAATATGGAACTATTGTTAGTTTTGTTTCTGCGGCAAATAGTTTAACTTATGGCTCTAGTACAGGAAATACAAAATTCGTCAGTGGTGAAGTTATTTTAGGACAAACATCTAATTCAAGAGCAACAATTTCTACAGAATCCGTATCAACATATAAATTTGATACTGGATTTTTTGCAAGTGTATCTAATTCTACTGTAATGCAATTATCATCGGGTGCAAATACTAGTGCAGATGATTTATATGTAAATTCAACTGTTTTTGTTGTAAATAATGCGGGGCAGGGTGAACAAACTACGATCACCCAATATGATGCATTGCTTCAGAGAATAACTGTTTCTCCTGCTTTTACGGTTACACCGAATACGGTTTCTGGTTATGAAGTAACTCCATCAATTACTATAAATGGAGATGGATCTGGTTTTAAGGGAAGAGCAAGAGGAAATGCTACCCATGGAGTAACAGAAATAGTTGTATCAGCACAAGGATCAAACTTCACGGTAGCTGAATCGTCCATTATTGCTAACACAACTCACGGAACAGGGGCAACTTCTACAGTTATTATTGGACCAGTTGGAGGACACGGAAAGAATGCTATTGAGGAATTGGGAGGAAATAGGGTTTTGGTTGATACTCGTATTTCTGGAAATGAATCGGGAAAATTTACAACATCTAATGACTTTAGACAAGTGGGTTTATTGAGAGATCCCCTACAATCTGCAAATAATCTTGCATTTTTTACAGATTCGTTAACCGATCAATCTACAACTTTAAAGGTGGGATCTGTTGCAGGATCTTTTCAATCAGACGAAAAAGTTTATACAGGAACATCTTTAGAAAATAGTACTGCTAATGGTGTTGTTGTTGATTTTCTAAATAATAATACATTAAGAATAAATGAAGTAAAAGGTAGTTTTGTGGATAGTACTGTTGTGACTGGTGCAAATACAAGCTCGACCGGAACAATCTCTGCAAATGGTATCAGTCAACCAGGAATGAAACCTTATAGTGGAGATATACTTTATATTGAAAATAGAGCCAAAATTACTAGACTACAGAATCAAGTAGAAGATTTTAAGATTGTATTGGAGTTTTAACGGATGCCTAAATTAACACAAGATTTTAACATATCGCCATATTATGATGATTTCAATGAAGAGAATAATTTTCATAAAGTCCTATATCGACCCGGATATTCGGTTCAGGCGAGAGAATTAAATCAAATACAATCTATTCTTCAAAATCAATTAGAAAAAACAGGAGACACTCTTTATCAAGACGGTTCTAGAGTTTTGGGTGCAGAATTAGTCTTAAATAATAAGATTAGTTCTTTACAATTAAAACCAACATATTCAGATGTCGCAATCGTTTCATCTCTATTTAATGGAAGAACAGTTCAAGGTCAAACATCTGGAGCAAAAGCAGAAGTTGTAACATCTCAAAAATTTTCGACCACATCTCTAGACACTTTGATGGTTAATTATATTGATGATACTAAATTTTTAGATGATGAAACAATTAATACGATTGATGCAGGAACAACAATTTTTGCGACCGTGGCAGGAGAAGCGGACGGACTAACTGGATCAACTACTGCCACATCTTTGGCTTCAGGTGTCGGTTCTGTAGTTAGTGTCAATGAAGGACTATTCTATCTTGGTGGTTATTTTTTACATGTTTCTCCTCAAAGTATTATTTTAGATACTAAAAACATTAATCCTTCTACAAGAATAGGTTTATCAATTACAGAATCTATTGTTACAAGTATTGAAGATTCTTCACTTTTAGATAATGCAATAGGAACTCCTAATTATACTGCTCCTGGAGCAAATAGATATAAAGTTGATTTGACATTATCAACAAAGCCCTATTTTGAAGTTGGTAAAACAATAGCTTCATCGGGTGTTACATTTGCTATTAATACAAAAGATAACAGATCAGGAACAGTAAGTATAACAACAACGACTGATCATAATTTATCTGTTGGTGATGTCATAGTCGTATCGGGCACCACTGAATCAGAATATAACGGAAAATTTACAGTTTCAGTCATCGGATCTACTACAGAATTTAATTATTTAATACAAGGCAGTCCTTCAACACCTGCATCTGGAACACCTGAATATCTAACAGGAATCGTAGATCCAATTGCCAGAAGTTCGGATACTGATTTTATTGAATTGTTAAGATTGGAAAATGGTGAAAAGATTGAAGAAATAAAATTTCCTATTCTGGGAAATGTTGAAAAGATTCTAGCAAGAAGAACATTTGATGCTTCTGGTGATTTTACAGTTAGACCATTTTTGCTTGATGTTATTGATCATAAAATAGGAGGAACTGCAGGCGATAGAACATCAGCAAACACAAGTGCAACTGTTACAGCTAACGGTGCAAATTTTATAGCAGATGTTAATGTTGGTGATACTATATTCTTTTCTAGTAACACATCAAAAACTGCTGAAGTTACATCTATAGGAAATACTACGGCTCTTACATTAACAACTGGAACCGCCTTGGGTGATGGAAGTACTAATCAAAGAATAGGTGTTTCTACAAAAATAACTGCAGAATTAAGTCCAGGAAAAGCATACATAAAAGGTTTTGAACATGAAACTTTATTTCCTACATATTTGAATTTAAATAAAGCGAGAGATACAGAATCAGTTACCGCAGAAAAACAAGGAGTTGAATTTGGACCATATGCAGTTGTAACAGATGTTATTTCTAATACTGCTTTTACTTTGGGTGTAAATAGTGCATCTATTAATTCATCATCTGGAGGTACGGGTGCCGACTTAATGGATTTACATATAGTTAAGTGGCCATCAACAACTCAACTACATGGAACAGTAACCGAAGCTAATAAAATTACATATACAGCAAATACTTTAAGTATAAAGTTTGTTGGAGTTGATAATACAAGTGCCGCATCAATAGCAAATACAAAAATAGGAACAGTACGATTAAGACAACTTGATTTTAAAGCAGGAAGATCATCTACTGTAAATTCAGAATATGGTGGTGGTGCTGATGCAAATGGTACTTATCATGTAAAATTTCCTGCAATATATGATGCTCATTTATTTGATTTTAGATTTAATAAAGTAGAAGGAACAGTAGCCTCTGCTATTACTGCTAATAATACACTTATTAATTTAGTAGAGTCTGGAGCCGCTTCTTTTCCAACAGTCAATTGCTTATATGGATCATCTATAACTGTTAATACTTCATATTTGGGAGTAAATACCTCTGATACAAGAAAAATTATTTCATGGTCGGGCGCAAATACTGGTACAACTCCGATGGGTTATGATATAGATGCAGATGCAACCCTTGAATCCTCGAACTATACTGCACTATTAGAATCTGCTTTGACACAACCAACTCAAGCCACTTCTACTTATTCTATAAATTTTGGAGTTAAAGATATTAGTTCTATTATTTCAACGGCATCCGGTACCGATTTTGATAAAGCCATGAATATTGATATTAGTGGTAGAAGTGATGTAACTGATACTGGAAATACTGTTCTATACGATAATACCGAAGATCAAAGATCATTACTGTTTCCTTTTCAAAACAAAACACTTGCAAGTTTGTCAAAAGCAAATTATAAATTTAAAAGAGGATTTACAGCATTGCTTAGTGGTACTGGCACTACAACTCTCTCGGCTCCGAACTCTGATGAATTGTTTTATCCAGCAACTGGTGCAGGAGCCATTTCTGCATCTACTATAGATGCAAACTATTTGGTTTTTTGTAATGAAGCAGGAGTAGGCACAAGTCAAGGAGATTATCTAGAATTCAGTAATACTTCGGGTTCCAGTATAGCAGATGGTAGATCGATGACATTGAATGCTACTGGGGATCAAGTAGATATTGTAACATCTGGAAACACTACGATTCCTGCGGCTTCTTATGCAGGCAAAAACATATATGTTTATGCTACAATGTTGTATAAAGCGACTGATGGAGCGAATACATCGAATGGTGGACTCGGGAAAAAAACTTTAGTTACAGGAAATACTACAGTTGCTAATGTGGTAACAGCTTCATCAAATACGATTCAAGCAGATTCTGGTCAAATTCATTTGGGAATTGACATGAATACTGAACCTGGTATTACTAATAGTTTAGAAATAGCAGACATTAAAAAGTTAGTTGGGATTGTAAGTTCTTTATCTGATACGAAAGAAGTTACAAATGCTATGATACTTGAGGCTATGTCTAATACTGCAAATGCTCATAATATAACTAGTAGCTTTATATTTGATAACGGTCAAAGAGACAATTATTATGACTATGGAACTATAACTTTAAAAACCGGAGAACTAAAACCAACTGGTCAAGTAGTAGCAATAGTTGATTATTATAATCATACGGGGCGGGGTCCATTTATAGTTGATTCTTATACTTTTTCTGGTTCTGGTAATACATCATATGATGATATTCCTACATATACAAGTCCAACAACTGGTACAAAAGTTGAACTAAGAGATATGATCGATTTTAGACCTAAAAGATTGGGTTTTGAAACTGCGAATACAGATACTTATTCATATACAAACGACATTACAATAACATCAAATGTGTTCAATGAAAAAGCAATGCCTGATTATGATTATACATTTGATACAGATTATCAATACTATGTTTCAAGAAAAGATAAAATTGTATTGAATAGAGATAAAACGTTTGATGTAATTGAAGGAATATCTGATAAATTTTCACAGTTGCCTCCAGATGATGATGATGCAATGACATTGTATAATCTTGAAATACCAGCATATACTTTTAAGTCAGATGATGTAAAAGTAAATTATGTTGAAAATAAGAGATTTACGATGAGAGATGTTGGTAAACTTGAAAGAAGACTTGAAAATCTTGAATATTATGTTTCTCTTAGCTTATTAGAGAAAGAGGCCGATGGATTAATCATTACTGATGCTAATAATAATGATCGATTTAAAAATGGAATTCTTGTAGATCCATTTGCGGGACATAGTGTTGGAGATGTTTTTGATGATGATTATGCTATGTCAATTGATTTTGATAAGAGACACCTAAGACCAACTTTTAGTTCAGATTTACATCCATTAAACTTTAATGCAAATTCTGATGGTGGGACTGCTTTTTCAACTTTAGAAAATAATTCTGGTATATTAACCTTACCGTTTGCATCGAATACGTTTATACAAATGCCCCTTACAGGGTCGAATGATGGTAAAAATGTTCAAAGGGTTTTTCAAATAAACCCATTCTCTGTTCAGAATTATATAGGACAAATGAAATTAGATCCATATGGAGATATGTGGTATGATCAAAGCAGTCAAGTACAAGTAAAGGTTAATGTTGAAGGACAATATGACAATTGGGCTTCTGAAAGTTTAACAAATAAAGGACATGGTACCCATTGGAATGATTGGGAAGAAATTTGGTCTGGATCCCAAGTCAATAACGATGTTAAAGAAGGTATAAGAAATATTGGTGATACAAAAAACAATGATAGAAGAGCAAAAACAACGAACCAAACTAAAACATTGACCGGATTGAGTTCAGGAAGTGTACCGGAAAAAATAGTTAAGTCTATTGGAAATAAAACAGTCAATTTAAGCGTAGTTCCAAAAGTAAGAGAACAATCAATAACTTTTGTTGCTAAAGGATTGAAACCAAACAAAAATCTTTATACCTATTTCTCCGATAGCAATATGTCGTCTAATGTGAAACAGGCCTCTGTTGTGAGTTTGTCAAATGTAAGCACATCTAACGTATTTAGAACTACTGCGGGCAATTTTGAACAAGTTTCTATTCAAGGTTCTGGAGCGAGTGCGGGTAATACTGCTAAAATTATTTACATGAGTGATAGAAATATTCAGAACACTTGTACTGTTTTACTTACAGATATGTCAGCCCAAACTGCTTTTACTGTTGGATCCGTAATTCAAGGAGACGATACAAAAGCAAACGGTTCTATTACTGCAATTGTAAATTATAATTTTGAAGATTCGTATTTAACAGTTTCTTCTGAAGGTGTTGTAGGGGGAGTTTTTAATGTTCCTCCTGATAAATTCACCGGTGGACAAAATATTTTTAGAGTGACAGATGATCCTGATAATATTCCTGCTGTTACTACATCAGTTGCAGAAGAAGTATTTCATTCATCAGGAGTACTTGATTCTAAAAATGAATTGGGTCTTGTTTCTCCCAGACCCCTCATTTCTAGACGAGAAAATATTAAAGAAGAAAGAGTTACGAGATCAACTTCTGACGGAAGGCAGTCTAAGTCTACGGATTATATGAATCCTATGGCACAAACTTTCTTTATTGACAAAAATCAATATCCTACAGGACTTTTTGTTGATTCTGTCACATTATTTTTTAATGAAAAATCTGCATCAGTAGGAAATAGGTCTCCTGTAAATGTACAACTCAGACCTATAATTAATGGAATGCCAAGTACCTCCTTGATTATACCAGGAAGTGAAGTTATTTTGACTCCTGGAAAAATTACTGCAAATACAAGTACTCCAGTAGCAAATACTAGTGGAGGATTTCCTGCCGGATTTTTAGGAAATTCCTATAGTGCAAATAAAAATGATACGGATAAGGGCACAAGAACGATGTTTAAATTTGATCATCCTATTTTTCTTGCTCCAGACGAATATGCAATTTGCGTAACAACTAATAGTAGTGCATATAAACTTTATGGTTTTGAATATGGTGCCTATCATACTGGAACTTCTAAAAAAATAACAAAACAGCCATATGTTGGAAGTTTTTTCAAGCCCACAAATGTAGGAGCTTGGAATGAAGTATTAGATCAGGGTTTAATGTTTCAATTGGATAGATGCGAGTTTATATCATCGAATGCATATGTTAGATTAGATAATTCTGATGTTTCAAGTGGAAATGCAAGTTCAAATACAACTATAGATACTTTTAAAGTAGTGACAGAAATTATTAATTTTGCAAATACTTATACAAGTTTTAATTATTATGCAACAGATTTAGCAGGATCAACAAAAGGCTCTTTAGTAAAATTTAAAGAAAATAAAAATATTGATTTCAAAAAACAAAAGCAAATTACATACCCACAAGCCGCAAATAATAGTTTTACAATTAATGCATATTTTGAAACTGCAAATACTTTAATATCTCCAGTACTTGATGAGCAAAGAACGGGTATTATTACTATTGAAAATCTTATTAACAATGGAAGTTTATCAAATTCCGATATTGTTGTGTCTAACTTTGGTACTGGTTATTTTGGTGCAGAAGTTGGAAATACAACAAGCAATGTGGCATCAGAAGGTAATACAAGTGTATTTGTAGTATCTGCTCCTGATATTGGCGCAAATACTGCAACAATAGCCGCTAATGTTCATGCAAATGGCATTATCAATCAAGTTTCGGTTAAACATGGTGGTTCAGGATATATTTCTACACCAACTATTACTAACTGGGATGTTGGAGGATCTGTTTCTGTTTCTGATAATGTACGAATGACAACAACTGCAGTTATTAGTGTTGTTGGTGAAGGTGCTAATAGTACTGTAAATGTTCAAACAACTAATGTAGCATCATTTTCTTCTGGTGGTAATTTAACATCTAGGTATATTTCAAGGCGAGTAACATTAGAAGAGAATTTTGATGCAACCGATCTTAAAATATATATGGATGCATATAAGCCCAGAGGATCTAACATCCATGTTTATTACAAGGTTCTTTCTAGTGATGATTCCGAGCCTTTTGATGAAAAAGCATGGTATCTTATGGAACAGCAAACAGCAAGCACTACCTATTCTTTAAATGAAGACGACTTTAAACGTTTTGAATTTAAAACTATAGATGAAAAAATTACTTATCTAGCTGGCACCGGTGCAAAATATGATCAATTTAGAACGTTTTCAATTAAATTGGTTATGACTTTAGATAGAGTAGCACAAGACTCTTTTATAGGAATACCTAAAATAGTTAGTTTACGTGCAATTGCTCTTGATAGTGAGGGAACACCTTGATAGTAAAAACAGACGATCCAAGATATCATAGAGATGTGTATTCCAATGCTCTTATTGCAACAGATCAATCGGCTTTATTGAAACATAGACAAAAAGTATCGCAAACAAATACGATAATGTCTAATGCAAATGAAATAAATACTTTAAAAAATGAAATGAATCATATAAAGAAAAATGTAAACAAAATTTTAGAATTGTTAAGTAAGGATAAAGATGGCAATATCTGACTCTGGTATTACTAGTGTAGAATTGGTCAATACTTTTGAGCAATGGCGTTCAAAAACAAATCAGGTTATTACAGTATTGAATCAAAATTCAGATGACAATCCAGCATCTAATTTGATTTCTGCTAATACTACTGGTGGACTTTTGATTAATACAATAAGCGCAAATATTGTTACGGGTGCAAATGTAACTGGATCTAAATTATTGTTTTCGGGAGGTACTGTAGATTTTACTGGAGCAACTACTTCAGATTTAGGAACAGTCGAAAAATTTGCATTAGTTGAAGGTGCTGGAGCAACCATCACTGGTGCTAGTCCTGATAGTAAAATTGAAAGAGCCCAAATAAATGAATGTGAAATAAATTTAAATGGTGCATCATTAAGAGCAAATGGTGCATCTACAATTGATCTCCAGGGAGCAACTGTTTCTGATTTAGGAACGGTTTCTTCAGCTATACTTAATGGTGGAACGATTAATAATATGAATGTCAACATTACTGATTCTGCAACGGCACAAATTATTACAATATCCTCTGTGGGTCCCCACATATTTACTGGTGCATCCTTTAATAATGGAACATATAATACTCCAACTACAATTGGAGGATTTACACATTCTGCAAATATATCTGTTAACACGGCCTCTGCCCTTGTAGCTAATATTGGTCCTATTTTTGGTACAGATGTGGGAACTGCTAATGTGGCTATTGGTAATTTTCCAGAATATACAACAACTCCAATTTCTGCAACTTCATCTAAAGGAAGACTGCATATAAGAACAGATTTTGCGGCAGGATCGACTACTGCTACCGCAGTTGAGGTGTCCACAGATGATGTGGTGCTAGAAGGAAACACTTCAGTTGGTATGACGTTACTTTCAAACAATGCCTCAAATGGTGCTATTGCATTTGGTGATCCCGATGATGCTGACAGGGGAGCTTTAATTTATAATCATTTAACAGATAGTATGCATCTAGTCACAGATGGTGCAAATACAGTTGTATTTGGTAATGAGAATGGTGGTTATATGCAAATTGTTGGCGGAGACACAATAGGAACTCAGTCAGGCAAATTACATGTAAACGTAGGGTCGACTGATGGCACAACAGGAATTTGGGTGGACTTAAATGATGCTGATCAACAAGGAATTCGTATTGATGCGAATACTGCTGGGTGTACTGCAAATGTTTTTGAGTTACGGGCTAATACGACTACCGGTCATGCAATGGCACTAACACATGGAGCTGTAACAGGAACTTCTCATGATATGTCAGGTTCCATGCTTGCTATAACAGATAATAATAGTTCTACTATTGCTAGATCAGTTGTTGATATATTACAAGATGCGACAGGTGCTACTGGAACTACAGGATTAAAAGTTACAGCAGATGGAGGAAAGGGTATTTCTATTGTACAGAATGCAAACCTGACAGGATTACAGGTTTCAACCTCCGCTCTTGTTATAGGGGGAACAAAAGTTATTCACTTTGCAAATTCATCCGCTGATATTTTTAGTGCATTAGCGAACGGAGTAACTAATTTCGGAGGTCCTTTATTAGCCGCAAATTCTACTGTTACTGTTAATTGTAGATTAGGTGTGAGAGACACCGGTGGAACAGTTGTAAATCAAACGTAAGGTAAAATGGCAAAACCTAGCACAAGAGAAGAATTAAAACAATATTGTCTTAGAACATTGGGACAACCAGTTATTGAAATAAATGTAGAAGATGATCAACTGGAAGATCGAATGGATGAGGGACTACAGTTTTTTCAAGAATATCATTTTGATGGTGTTGAAAGAATGTATAATGTACATCAAATTACTGGCTCAACTGTTAAAATTATTTCTGGAACAGGTTTTACTGATGGCGAGACAATAACTGGTGGAACATCAAATGCGACTGCAACTGTAGAGTCTGCAAATTCTACTACTATAACATTCAAATCACATTTAGATACGAATGGAATTTCAAATAATGATGTTACATCTAGTTTTTCAAATGGCGAAACAATAACTGGAAGTTCAAGTGGGACGGCCGCAGTAGCCGATACTGATGCAACGTTAGTTACTTTTGGTGATATAGATAATCATTATATTACATTAAATGATTCCATAATTGGTGTGACAGGAATTTTTGATATACAAGATACTGGTGGAGGACAAACATCAAGTGATTTGTTTTCATTTAGATATCAATTTCATTTAAATGAAATGCCTTATCTTACTGCTACTTCTATAATAAATTATAAAATGTCAATGCAACATTTACAATTGTTGAATGACATGTTCGTAGGAAAAAAACCTCTACGATTTAATAGACACCAAAATCGATTATATATAGACATGGATTGGAATGATGATGTTGAAATCGATGAATATCTTGTAGTAGAAGCATATAGAATAATTGATCCTGTAACATTTACAGATGTATATAATGATATGTTTTTAAAGAGATATGTTACAGCCCTTTTTAAGAGACAATGGGGGGCCAATTTAATAAAATATGAAGGTGTACAACTTCCAGGAGGAACGACATTAAATGGGAGATCACTATTTGAAGAAGCAAATCAAGAATTAAGAGAAACAGAAGAACAAGCCTCTCTTAAATTCGAACTACCAGTTGACTTTATGGTTGGTCCGGGATAATGCCTACTAATTCTTATTTTAATCATTTTAACAATACTGCAGAACAGAATTTACACCAAGATCTTATTATCGAATCGATAAAAAATTTTGGAATAGATAACTATTATCTTCCAAGACAATACATGAATGAAGATATACTTTATGGCGAAGATACAATATCTCAATTTAGTAAATCTCATTTAATTGAAATGTATGTTAAATCTGTTGATGGGTTTGAAGGAGAAGGCGATTTTATTTCAAGATTTGGATTAGAAATAAGAGATCAAGTAATTTTTTCTGTGGCCAGAAGACGATGGGAAAATTTAGATACTGGTTATGATAGGCCAAGAGAAGGCGATATAATATTTTTTCCATTAAATAAAAAATTATACGAAGTTAGATTTGTCGAGCATGAATCCATGTTTTATCAATTTGGTAAATTACCAATATTTGATTTAACGTGTGAATTATTTCAATATGATGATCAAAGAATTGATACTGGTATTGAGGACATAGACGAAATAGAAGATAAATATGCTTATTCAATAGAAGTAAATTTTGAATCAGGCGGATCAGGAAATTATGTAGATGATGAATATGTGTATGTTGGAAGCACAGAAAGTTCTGCAAATACGAAAGGAAGAGTAATATCTTGGAATTCTACTGATAGAGTATTGAAATTAACAGATTTGAAGGGTACTTTTACTACATCTCAAAATGTTGTCGGTAATACAAGCGGAGCATATTTTTCTGTAACAGCAACACCAGATACACAAGTATTTGTTAATGATGCTTCTGCAAATAATATAACCATTGAAACTGAAGCAGACTCTATTATTGATTTTTCAGAATCAAATCCGTTTAGTGAGGGTAATTTTTAAGTTGTAGATTCTGGAAGAATTGTGATCATGCCTTCAACTATCCTTTCCTTTGTTAAAGCATCCGTTTGGGTGTATTCAACATCATAAACATATAATCCAGAAGACATATTTGCTGTTTGAGTAGCATTAGCAGTTATTGTGACATTACTGCCAGATACTGCCGCCGCGAAAGACATTATCCAAGAAGTATTAGAAGTTGTGTGATTCTTCTTCATTTTAGAAGCACAAGTACCAGTACTTATGGTTACATTTGAATTGTTTGCATCTTTAGCAGTAAAAACTTTTTCAAAGTTACTACCTTGATGCATCGTTAAATTTTCGCCTTGAGTTTTTATAGTAAGTGCCATAAGACTATTTATACAACTAAATAATATTACAATCTTTATGGAGTGTTATGTTAGGACAAACTTTTTATCATCAAACAATAAGAAAATATGTTGCGTTGTTTGGAACATTATTTAATGATATTAATATTGAGAAAAAGGACTCAGGCGGTAATGTTTTATCTCGTCAAAAAGTACCAATAGCCTATGGTCCAAAGCAAAAATTTCTTACAAGAATAAATCAAGATGCTGATTTAGATAAGCAAGTTGCTATTCAACTTCCTAGAATAGGATTTGAAATGACTGGCATAGCTTATGATCCCATTAGAAAATTAAATACAATAGGCACATTAACTCATAAAGAAACGGTTAATGGTGAAAGAAACATTAAAAAGATGTTTAATCCTTCACCATATATTTTTGATTTTTCTTTATATGCATTTGTAGAAAATGCTGAAGACGGTACTCAAATATTAGAACAAGTTCTACCATTCTTTACTCCAGAGTTTAATGTAAGCGTAAATATTTTAACAGAGATGGGTATCAAGTTAGATATTCCTATTGTACTTCAAAGCGCAACAAGTGAAGATTCTTATGAAGGAGAATTCTCTGCTAGAAGAACAATTGTTTGGACAATAAACTTTATGTTAAAAGGATTCATCTATCCTGATGTCAAATCTGGTCAATCAATTATTAAATCAGTCGAAATTGCATTTAAAGAAACTGTTCCCGAGACGCCTTCAACTGGAGTATTTGAAAGATTTTCTTTAGAATCTAGTACAAATTTTTCAGAAGATTATTTTCAACTAGAAACGGGAGATCATCTTATAACCGAAGCAAGTGAAACTAAATTAGGTCTTGGTAATATAATTAGTAAAATTACAATTGTTCCTGAAGGTGGAGCAAATACATATATTACTCCAGGAGACGATTTTGATGCAAATACTACAATAACTGTTTATAATCCACCAGTTGATTATGACCCCGCTACAGGAATTTACTCATAGTATAAATTACAATGAAAACTTTCGAAGATAAATTAGATAAAATATTAGAAATACCTGCTAGTTCTATTATTAAAAAGCCCCCAGAAAGAAAAATGGTTGAATCAAACACAAATGATTTGAATACTGATTATAAGTATGCCCGTGAAAATATATACAATATTATTGAAAGAGGACAAGATGCTATTGAAGATTTATTACAAGATGCAAGAGATAGTGGTAACGCTAGAATGTTTGAAGTTGTTGGTCAATTGATTAAAACTGTAGGTGAACAAAATCAAAATTTATTAAATGTTCATAAGCAAGTAAAAGACATTACACAAGAAACAACTGCTAGTCCTAATAGTGTAACAAATGCATTATTTATAGGTAGTACTGCAGAGCTTCAAAAAATGTTAAAGGATAAAGAAAAATGAAAAAATTTAAACAATATTTAAAAGAAATAGAAGAAGTAGAAGTTGATGAAGATAATAAAGATGCATTAAAAAAAGCATTAGCCTTACATAAGTTTAAACAAAAGGGTGGAAAAATAGATAAACAACCAGATTCTTTAGAGAGACCATATGGTAACCTTTCTAAAGATGATTTAAAACGTGCAAAAAAAATTGTTCAATATAAAAAAGATAAAAAAGAATAATGGCACATTTAGGGCAAATTGATAGAAGAAATCCAGGAGATGTGGTTTTTACACGATACATTACAGAAAATGCTGACTGGAATAAATTGAAGATAAGAATAGAAAATGGTCAGTTTGCTGAAATGTTTGAAGATAAAAATAATGAATTAGAAAGCATGAATATTAATATTCCACCAAGAACTCCGATAAAGTTAGCTTCAGAGAAATATAAAGAATTTCAAAAAAAAAAGTATGCTAATATTGAGTATCAAAGAAAAAAGGGCTATGTATTAATTTCAAAAATAAGAAAACCTACAGATGATCTTGGTGCTGAAAGACCTCAAAAATTACAAATATTAGCAGAAGATTTCACAGAAAAAGGTAAAGATGAAAAAATAACAGTTCTTTCTAAAAAAGATGTTCCAGTAAAACTATTTGAGACTTATGAAGATTTAAAAAAAAGCGTTATTTGGGGATTAGATAATAAAATACATGATAATGATTATCTTATAGAAAAAATAAAAACATATTTGGATAAAGATGATTTGTCTGAAATTGATTTGAATGGTATTGATGATAGTCATATTGATGAGCTTGGTGTATATTTTGGTGAAATTTTGATAGGAATATTAGCATTCAAAAATCAATTATCAAACACATGTACTCCTTCTAATATGTTTGGTATAAATTTAAAATCTTTTAGTATTCCAACTGATCCCGCATTTAAACTTGTTGATAGTAGTTTGACATTTGATACGACTACTGTTAGTGTATCAAGTAAATATGATAAAGGGGCCGCCGCATCATTTATGTCGAATGTTCTTCCTTATGGAATGAAATATTATACTGAGTATAGAGATTGTTTTTTAAAAAAAATGTGTCGAATTGCATCTAATATGGGGTATACATCACAACAAGTAGGAGCGAATAGATTTAAATATTCAAAAAATATAACATTTGAAGTTGGATTAAGATCAGTATTAAAAATAAAAAAAACAATTGTAAAAAATTCAAATCATTCTCTTTATGATAGTATCCGAAAAGTTGCAATGAATCAAGAACTTTCTTCAAAAGAAAATAAAGAACTTGATGAAGTAATAGGAGCAATAGAAGATTATTTTATAAAGAAAAAAACTTTTGATGGAAGAGAACAAGTTATACAAACAATAAGAAATAATTATCCTTTTACAATTACTTCTTTTTTTAATTATTCTGTGGCGAGTGTATTAAATAATGATCGTTTATCAAGAAAGTATGTTCACGAAATAATTGGTGGTAAAGATTTTTATCAAGCAAATTTAAGTAAATCTAAATGGAGAAAAGGTATTATTGATATAAAAATGGTTTCTCCTAAATCTGCTAAATTAAAAATATTAGGATCAATGTCAGGCGCTACAGATTTTACTGCAAAACAAGGTTTAGTAAATTACGAGTTGAAATAATGGCAGAACGTATACAAAATTATGCAGGAAATCCTCTACTTAAAGCGGCATATATTCCAATAGAATATGATAAAGATACTTTAGATGAGTATCTTAGGTGTTCTAAAGATCCTGTACATTTTGCAAAAAACTATATGAAGATTATTCATGTTGATCATGGATTAATGCCCTTTGATCTTTATGATTATCAAGAAGAAATGGTTCAGACAATGCATGAGAACCGTTTTGTTATTTGTAAAATGCCTAGACAAACTGGAAAATCAACAACCATTGTTGCTTACTTATTACATTTTGCTCTTTTTAATCCACAATCTAATATTGCTATATTAGCAAATAAGGGCTCTACTTCAAGAGAAATTCTTCAAAGACTAAAAGTTGCTTATGAACATTTACCAAAATGGTTACAACAAGGCGTAGTTGTTTGGAATAGGGGTAATATTGAATTAGAAAATGGTAGTAAAGTTATATCTGCTTCAACTTCTTCTTCTGCTGTTCGTGGATCGTCTTTTAATATCATTTTTATGGATGAGTTTGCCCATATTGATCCTCCTAGGTTAGCAGAAGAGTTTTTTACTTCAGTATATCCTACAATTTCTTCTGGTAATACTACTAAAGTTTTTATTGTATCAACTCCAAAAGGATTGAACATGTTTTATAAGATGTGGATCGATGCTGAAGAGAAAAGAAGTAATTATATTCCCATTGAGGTTCATTGGTCTCAGACACCAGGAAGAGATGCAAAATGGAAAGAAGAAACGATAAAAAATACGAGTGAAATGCAATTTGCTCAAGAATATGAATGTGATTTTATTGGTTCACAAAATACATTAATTGCTCCTTCAAAATTAAGGACAATGCCTTATAAGCCACCTGTCATACAGAAAGATTGCCTAGATGTATATGTTGAACCAGATCCTAAGCACTCATATGTTTGTATAGTTGATGTTGCAAGGGGAAGAGGTCAAGATTATTCTGCATTTTCAATAATTGATGTTTCTCAGTTTCCATATGAACAAGTTGCAAAATATAGAGATCCAAATATTTCTCCTATGTTATTGCCAAATGTTGTTGATAATGTAAGCAAATATTATAATCATGCATATGTTTTGGTTGAAATAAATGATATCGGTGGTCAAGTAGCAGATATTTTACATTATGATTTAGAATATCCTAATATTTTTCAGACAAGTGTTATGGGAAGATCTGGTCAAACTTTGGGTGGAGGATTTGGAAAAACTTCGCAATTAGGAATTAGAACTACAAAAGAAGTTAAAAGAAAAGGATGCTCTAGTTTAAAAGATTTGGTAGAAGGAGATAAATTACTTATTTGGGATCTTGATACTATTACTGAAATGACAACATTTATTGCCAAAGGATCTAGTTACGAAGCAGATGAAGGATATCATGATGACCTGATGATGACTTTAATTTTGTTTGGTTGGTTGGTGAATCAAAAATATTTTACAGAAGTTACAGACTTAGATTTGCGTGAAAAAATGTTTAAAGACCAAGTAGATGACGCAGAATCACAATTGATTCCTTTTGGATTTATAAATGATGGTAGAAATTCTTATGAACCAGAAACTGTTGATATGGGTGGTGAAAAATGGGTAGTAGACACAAAGTACTCTACTGATTATCTACATTAATGCGATAAATGTTTTTGGGATTTTTTATTTGACCTATTAATTCCTCTATATCATGTTTTAAATCGGGTCTCAATTTTTTCAATTTATCCAAATACCTCACAGATTCACCAAATATCATTTCAGGATTAATTCTTAATTCATAAAACTTGTTTCTCGTTTCACTTTTTGTGGTTAAATACAGATGTTCTGGATTTACGCAGTATGTGTTATTGCATGATTGATGAACTATTTTATCTTGTTCAATGGGTCCCTTATAAGCAATATAGGCAAACCTATGAGCAGGAATCGATTTTCCATCATACGAAAACATGCCATAACCCTGTTTTGTTTTACTTGCGGCCCAAAACCAACAGTTATTTGTCATTATAATTTTTTTTTCAAATCTTATTTTTGCCTTCTCCATGTTTTATTTATATTAGACTAAATAAAAACATTTCTAAAATCAGCTAAAATATAAATATATTGAAAGCAATTTTTTAATAATTTAGGGAGAAATAATATGGCATTTCAAGTTAGTCCAGGCGTAGCCGTAGCAGAGATCGATTTAACCACTAGAGTACCCATTCCTTCTATTTCAGATGGTGCTATAGCAGGGAATTTAACATGGGGACCCTTGGAGGTTGCTACATTAGTTACTTCAGAAGAAGAGATGGTTGCTGTGTTCGGAAAACCGAACGCCAATACATACAAAACATTTTTTAGTGCTACAAGTTTTTTGAGTTATTCAAATAAACTAAGAGTTGTTAGAGCCGCTAATACATCGGTTGCTAAAAATGCAGTAACTGGTGGTGCCGCAATTTTAATTCGTAATAATAAAGAATATCAAAATACATACGAATCTACAACAACTTCAGGAACAAGTTTTACAGCAAAATATCCAGGAGTACTCGGAAATTCAATGAGAATGTCCATTTGTGTTGCAGATAGAGCAAATACACAAGTTAACCAGACTGATGGTACTGTTTCACTTTCAAGTTCTACTGATTTGGGCCTTACAGGAACATGGACCAATTCTGATGCTACAACAGGACTCACAGGAGTTAGTACAGTAGCAGATGTAGAATTAAGAATTGGAGATGTAATTGTTCATGGTGCTAATAGTGGAATAGTAACTTCAATTACTTCTAATACTGCAATAACAATTTCACAAGCTACAGGCGGAACAGAAACTACTGGACTGGGAGATGATGTGGCTATGACAGGTGCGAGTCTTTCAAGGAAAAAAAGGTCTGCTTTTGAAGAAGCCAACACCAATATGCTGGGTACACTTACTGTTGTAGCAGGAAGTTCAACAATTACGGGAACACATACTAACTTTACTCGACAAATACATGTGGGAGACATTCTTACGTTCAAAGATGATGATTCGCCTACAGCCCATAAAAGAAGAGTGACAGCCATTGCAAATTCAACATCATTGACTGTTGCAACTAAATTAGATAGAGCGGTAACCACACAGGCTGACTGGTCAAGAGAATGGGAATACAGAAGTACTTTTGGCTCACGTCCTCCTCTTACCAGTGTTCATGCTTATGAAAAAACTGGATCTAAAGATGTTGGAGATGAAATTCATGTCGTAATAGTAGATGAAGATGGTGAGATTTTAGGAGTAAAAGATTCTAGAGGAGGAAATAATCCAGAAAAGCAAGTCATTGGAAATTGGGAAGGATTGTCTGTAGCAAGCGGAGCGACAGGATCTACTGGTGAAATTATCTATTATAAAGAAGCAATAAATGATTCTTCCAGATATGTAAGATGGACGGACCATGATGCTATGGGAGATGCGCCTCTTGATGCTGGATCCAATAAAATTACTCATGATTGGGGAGACACTCTTGATCAAGGAAACACTTCAGCTTATTTTGCAGGAGCGTTTAGTGATTCGGGTGCAAATGGAATTATGACTGCTAGTTTTTCCTCAGGAGCCGATGGATATAGTTCTTCAGCTTCAGATGAAATTACTGCTTATAGTTATTTCAAAGATCCTGCAAAAATAGATGTTTCTTTATTAATTTCAGGCGAAGCATCAAATACTTTATGCACATATTTGATCAATGAAATTGCAGAGTCTAGAAAAGATTGTGTTGTATTTATTTCTCCTGAAGAAGCAGATGTTGTTAACAAAGAAGGATCTGAAATAACAAACGTAGTTGCTAGAAGAAATGCAATGCCAAGTACAAGTTATGCTGTTATGGATGGAAGTTACAAATACATATTTGACAGATACAATTCTATGTATAGGTGGATTCCAATGAATGCTGATGTTGCTGGAATCTGTGCCCAAGCAGATAATGTTAATCCCTATGTTTCACCTGCGGGATTTACAAGAGGAAATATAAAAGGTGCAGAATTTTTAGCATATGTCCCAAATAACGCAGAAAGAGATGATTTGTATACAAATGGAATTAATCCAATAGCATCATTTCCTGGAAAAGGCAAAGTTTTATTTGGCGATAAAACATTGTTAGCAAGACCATCATCTTTTGATAGAATTAATGTGCGTAGACTTTTTATTATTCTAGAAAAAGCCATAGCAAATGCCGCTGAAAATTTATTGTTTGAATTTAATGATGATTTTACACGATTAAATTTTGTTTCTATGGTTGAACCCTTTTTAAGAGATATTCAAGGACGAAGGGGAATAGAAGATTTTAAAGTAATTTGTGACGGCACAAATAATACACCTGTGGTTATAAATAGAAATGAGTTTAGAGGCGATATTTTTATCAAGCCCACTAAATCAATTAATTTCATTGGATTAAACTTTGTCGCAGTAGCTTCAGGAGTTGAATTTTCTGAAGTGGTTAACGCAATTTAAGGAGAAAATAAATGGCATTTAATATAACAGCCTTCAGAGATGGGATGCACTATGATGGACAAAGAGCAAATTTATTTGAGGTAACACTTACTAATGTACTTACAGGGACTGCCTTTAATGGTACTGACTTGAAATTGTTTGCTAAAGGAACATCAATACCTGGCGCCACAATTGGAACAGTTATAGTTCCTTATTTTGGTAGAGAAGTTAAGTTAGCTGGAAATAGAACTTTTCCAGAATGGACTATAACGGTTCTTAATGATGAGAATTTTACTATAAGATCACAATTTGAACAGTGGATGGACCATATAAATTCTCATTCGGGCAATATACGGGCAACTCAGGCTTCTGGAACACCATCACTCTCGTATACTTCAACAGGAACAGTTGACCAATTCAGCAAAGGAGCGGGTCAGAAAAAGTCTGCAAGCTATTCATTTATAAATATGTTTCCAACTGATCTTTCAGAAATTACCCTTGATTGGGGCGATAATGATACCATTGAAGAATATACTGTAACTTTTGCTTATGATTATTGGACCCGGGTCGCAACCACCAAAGGTACTGGAAAAGGTACAGGTGCGAAAGCCATCACTGTAGGCTCTGCAACATAAAGCGCCTTAATCTCAATTTTCTGATTTTGCGAGTGAATAAATATAAATTAGTATTGTATTATTTTATTTAACTCGCATTCAGGAAATATTATGCCTATTGAACTGTTCGGTTTTTCAATCGGAAAAAAAGAAAAGAAAAACGTAAAAGCCCAAACCTTTGCTGAACCAGAATATGAAGATGGTTCATTAACAGTAGCATCTGGTGGTGCTTATGGAACATATGTCGATACAGAAGGAGCTATAAAAAGCGAATCTGAATTAATAAACAGATATCGTGATATGGGTCTTCAAGCAGAAGTAGAAAATGCTATTGATGATATTATTAATGAAGCAATTGTAGCCTCAAAAGAAAAACCCCTCGTAAGAATTAATGTAGATAATTTAAATGTTTCTGAGCCTATTAGAGACAAAATAAGACTAGAATTTAAACAAATAAGTAAACTTTTAGATCTACAAAATTTAGGACATGATGTTTTTAAAAGATGGTATATTGATGGTAGAATTTATTATCATGTTATTGTTGATGAAAACAATATGGAAAAAGGTATTCATGAATTAAGAGTATTAGATCCTAGAAAAATAAAGAAAATTCGAGAAAAGAAAAACGACAGACAGCCTGACGGTAAAACAAAAACCACCGTCACGGAATATTATGTTTATAATCAAAAAGGAATATATCAATCACAGGGGCAGACAATGGGTACTGCTTTTACAAGTGCCGCCACTGGTTTAAAAATATCTCCTGATGCGATTGTATATACACATTCAGGACTGATGAACAGTACACGTACATTAGTTTTGTCCTACCTACACAAAGCAATCAAACCATTAAATCAATTAAGAATGATCGAGGATTCTCTCGTAATTTATCGTATTTCACGAGCCCCAGAGAGAAGAATTTTTTATGTTGATGTTGGAAATTTACCTAAGTTAAAAGCAGAACAATACATGCGTGACTTAATGGCAAGATATAAAAACAAACTTGTATATGATGCTCAAACAGGTGAAGTTAGAGATGATAGAAAACACATGTCAATGCTTGAAGATTATTGGATGCCACGAAGAGAGGGTGGAAGAGGAACAGAAATTACTACTTTGCCTGGTGGTGCAAATCTTGGAGATATTGAAGATGTATTATATTTTCAGAAAAAACTTTACAAATCTTTAGGTGTTCCTATTTCAAGACTTGAATCAGAAGCAAATTATACGATTGGTCGTGCTACTGAAATTTCAAGAGATGAAGTTAAATTTACACGTTTTGTTAATAAACTTCAAAGCAGATTTAGTTTAATGTTTGATGAAATGATGGAAAGACAATTAACCCTCAAGGGCATAATGTCTAAAGACGATTGGAAAAATATTAAAAATGAAATATTTTATGAATTTGAAAATGATAGTCATTTTGCAGAAATAAAACAGAGTGAACTTATGCAAGATAGATTAAACATTTTAAGAGATTTACAAGATTATGCTGGAAAATATTGGTCGCATGAATATATTAGAAAGCATATTTTAATGATGACTGATGATGAAGTTAAAACTAATGATGAACAAATTCAAAAAGAGATGGATGATCCTAGATTTTCGGGAGAAGAAGATATGCAGTTCAATTCTGTAGAAATAGATACAAACAATAAACAAAATATCAATGAAAATATTGATAAGAAAATTGAAGAAAAGTTTGAATCAGCGAAAAAAGAGAATGATATTAAAGATAAAGTAAATGATATTCTTTTTTCTGTTTTAGAAGATGATGAAAAATTTGTAGATTGATCCTCAGGTGGGTGCAGAGATATAAATGAAAGATGATCAAAAAGAGTCTAAAGACTTAGATTTAAGTAAGGTTCTAGCAACTTCTCTTGCTTATACTAAAAAACAATTAAAAAAGACTAAAGACGAACTGGTTGAGGGTGTAAAAGAAATTTTAGATCCTGTTACTGGTGAAAAAGTCAAAGTTCTTGAGATTAAGGGTACTGAAGGATCCAAGGGCGAAAAGGGTGAACAGGGCTCTGCAGGAGAAGCAGGCTCTAAAGGAGAAGCAGGAGAAGCAGGAAGAATTGGTCCACAGGGTGTTCTGGGTCCTAAGGGGGAGCTAGGAGATACTGGTCCTATAGGTCCAAAAGGAGACCAGGGAGAACCAGGTGATGATGCTGATGTAACTAAACTTGCAAAAGAGTTAGATAATTTCAAAGCAGTTGTTAAGAAAGTTAGCAAAAAAGCCACTCAAACTGCACAAAGAGTAGCTGGAGGAAGTGGTTGGGGCGAATCTGGAGGTGGCGGAGGAGGAGATACTTCTTCGGGATCTGCGGGTTCATCTGGAGTTGATGGATCATTTTTAGGTACTCATGGAACTTCTGGCTCTTCTGGAGATACAGGAACTTCTGGATCTGCTGGAACTGCTGGAACTTCTGGGTCTTCGGGTTTAACTTATGCTTCATCTGGATCTGCTGGATCTACAGGAACTTCTGGAAGTGCGGGATCGTCTGGACAAGATGGTGGTTCTCATATTCATACTCAATCTATAGCATCATTTGTCTGGTTAATAAATCACAATTTAGGCGTTAGACCTTTAAATATTGAAGTTGTAGATTCTAATTACAATGTAATTGTCCCAGAAACTATTCAATTTACAGATTCTAATAATGTAAAAATAATATTTGATTCTTCTGTTGCAGGTTGGTGTTCAGTAACTTTTGGAGAAGGATCTTCTGGAACTTCAGGGTCTTCTGGAACTGCAGGCTCTTCTGGACTAACATATGCTTCATCTGGTTCTTCGGGAAGCGCAGGAAGTGCTGGTTCTGCAGGAAGTGCTGGTTCTGCTGGCTCTGCAGGAAGTGCTGGCTCTGCTGGAAGTGCTGGTAGCTCAGGAAGTGCTGGATCGTCTGGTTCTGCTGGAAGTTCTGGATCTGCTGGAAGTGCTGGTTCTGCAGGAAGTGCGGGATCATCTGGATTAGACGGAACTTCTGGTTCTTCGGGAAGTGCTGGAAGCGCAGGAAGTGCTGGTTCTGCTGGTTCTTCTGGTATCTCAGGAAGTGCTGGATCGTCTGGTTCTACTGGAAGTTCTGGATCTGCTGGAAGCGCAGGAAGTGCTGGTTCTGCAGGAAGTGCTGGATCTTCTGGTTCAGATGGAAGTTCAGGAACTTCAGGAAGTTCTGGTACAGTTGGTACTTCAGGATCATCTGGACAAGATGGCGGTTTTGGCGGTGCTTCATTTGCATATCGTTATAATACAGATCAATCAACGGATGATCCAGGCACAGGTAAATTAGCATTTACATTAACTTCTGGTACTTTTACATATCCCAATACTGCTAATAGATTAAGAATAAGTGATACCGATCAAGATGGTACAACAATAGATTCTTTCTTACAGACAATCGATGATGTTGCTTTTAGTGATCCAAAAGGCCATTTTCGGGTTTATGATAAATCAGCTCCTGAAGATTTTTTCTTATATGGTATCAATGGATTTGACACTACAAATCCTTCATGGTATTATGTAAATGTTACATTTTTAGACTCTTCATTAAATAATTTTCAAAACAATACTGAACTTGTTGCATCATTTGCGAGAACTGGTGATTCTGGAACTTCTGGTTCTACTGGATCTTCTGGATCGTCTGGACTAACATATGCTTCATCTGGATCTGCAGGATCTTCTGGACTAACATATGCTTCATCTGGTTCTTCTGGATCTGCTGGTAGTTCAGGAACAACAGGACTGACCGGATCTTCTGGCTCATCTGGAAGTGCTGGATCTGCAGGAAGTGCAGGATCTTCTGGACAAGATGGTGGTTCTTTTATTCATACTCAAGCTGTAGCCTCCAATGTTTGGTTGATAAATCACAATTTAGGAACTAGACCGATAAATCTTGAAGTTGTCAATAGCAATTATGATGTAATTTATCCAGAATCAGTTAATTATATAGATTCAAATAATGTAAAAATAATCTTTGCTTCTACAATTTCTGGTTGGGCGGCATTAACTTTTGGAGAAGGAAGTTCTGGAACATCTGGATCTTCTGGATTAACTTATGCTTCATCTGGCTCTGCTGGCTCTGCTGGAAGTGCTGGCTCCGCTGGTTCTGCTGGTTCTGCAGGAAGTGCTGGTTCATCTGGTTCTGCTGGAAGTTCTGGTTCTGCTGGAAGTTCTGGCTCTGCTGGCTCTACTGGAAGCGCAGGAAGTGCAGGAAGTGCTGGTTCATCTGGTTCTGCTGGAAGTTCTGGCTCTGCTGGAAGTTCTGGTTCTGCTGGAAGTTCTGGCTCTGCAGGAAGCGCAGGAAGTGCTGGCTCATCTGGAAGTTCTGGTTCTGCAGGAAGTTCAGGATCATCTGGACAAGATGGTGTTTTTGGTGGGGCGGCTTTCGAATATGATTTTGAAAATACATCGTTTACAGGAGCTCCAAGTGATCCTGGTGTTGGTAGAGTTGAAGTAGGAATTGATACTGGAACTGCTCCAACAGATTTTTCTACAGTTGACAGAATTTCTATAAGCGAATCTGATGTAAACGGAACATCAACAGAGAGTTTTTTACAGCAAGTAGCAACATCATCTTCTGCGATTAGAGGACATGTAAGACTTCATCAAAAATCAGAGCATGATCAATATGTAATGTTTACGATTTCGGAGGTTACTGATCTAACAGACTTTCATGAAATAGAAGTTTCAAAAATTGGTGGACAAAATGCATTTTTTCCTGACAATCAAGACATAGTTGTTACATTTGCAAGAACTGGTGATGTTGGTACATCTGGAAGTTCTGGATCGTCTGGACTAACTTATGCTTCATCTGGATCTTCTGGATCTGCTGGAAGCGCAGGAAGTGCTGGTTCTGCAGGAAGTGCTGGATCATCTGGACAAGATGGTAGTTCTTTTTTACATTCACAAACTGTAGCTTCAGCGGCTTGGGTAATACCCCATAATTTAGGATTGAGAGTTGTAAATGTAGAAGTTACGGATGAGTGGTATAATTCAATTTATCCAGAATCAATTCAATTTATAGACAATAATACTGTAAAAATAGTATTTACTTCTGCGATAAAAGGATATGTCGCATTAACTTATGGAGAAGGAACTTCAGGATCTTCTGGAACTGCAGGATCTTCTGGACTAACATATGCTTCATCTGGATCTTCTGGAAGCGCAGGAAGCGCAGGAAGCGCAGGAAGCGCAGGATCGTCTGGGCTTTTACACCTAAATAATTCTGCAGAAGATCGTTTAATTTCTATTAATGCTGATACTATTACTGGTGATGCAGAAGCAAATTTAACATTTGATGGTAATGAATTAAGCGTGACTGGTAAAACATTTTTGGTAGGTACAAGCGGAACAACTGGATTTGTACAGATGTCTCAAAGAGATGATGTTTCTGGAAATAAACCTACTTTGTCTGCGGGTCAATCTGCAGTTTTTTCAAGTTCTTCGGGGGCAGGAGGAACAGGTATATATTTTAGACAAGGAACTGATGATCCCGATGAATTAGTTTCACGCAAAAAAGCAATAACTTATGGATTAATATTCTAATATGTCAATCGAAACAAATTTAATAGCGAGTACATCATCCGCAACTCCTACTACGGTTTATACTTCATCAGGAGAATCTGCTGTTACAACAATATTTTTTTGTAATACAGATGCTTCAAATATAGATGTAACGGTATGGATTGTTCCTAGTGGCGACACTTTGGGTGATGAACATACGATAATGAAGGAATTAACAATAAATGCAACTGATACTTTTGCTTTTGGAAGCGAGAGAATCTTGATGGGTGCAAGTGACACTATTCAAGCAATTGCTGATACAATAAACAAAGTTTCAGTGGTAATTAGTTATACGAGTATTTAATGGCATTATTTCTTAAAGGCGAACACGCTGAATTTAGTATAAAAACTTATCTGAACAACTCTTCAGGTTCTGCAGGAAGTGCTGGTTCTGCTGGAAGTACTGGATCTTCTGGAAGTGCTGGCTCCGCTGGTTCATCTGGTTCTGCTGGTTCGTCTGGTTCTGCTGGTTCGTCTGGTTCTGCTGGAAGTTCAGGAAGTGCTGGATCTGCTGGCTCTGCAGGTAGTGCAGGATCTTCGGGATTGACTTATGCTTCATCTGGATCTGCTGGTTCTGCTGGAAGTGCTGGTTCTGCTGGTAGCGCAGGAAGTGCTGGATCATCTGGACAAGATGGTGGTTCTTTTATTCATACACAATCTACGCCTGCACTTGTTTGGTTAATACCTTATAATTTAAATACTAGACCCGTAAATATTGAAGTTGTAGATACCAATTACAATGTAATTTTTCCAGAATCAACTCAATACATAGATTCAAATAATGTAAAAATAATATTTTCTACGGCAACAGCCGGATGGGCGGCAATAACTTTTGGAGAAGGAAGTTCTGGAACATCTGGATCGTCTGGACTAACATATGCTTCATCTGGATCTTCTGGAAGTGCTGGTTCTTCGGGAAGTGCAGGAAGTGCTGGTTCTGCTGGAAGTGCTGGATCTGCAGGAAGCGCAGGAAGTGCTGGTTCTGCTGGAAGTGCTGGATCTTCTGGCTCTGCAGGAACTTCTGGTTCTTCTGGAAGTGCAGGAAGTGCTGGCTCTGCTGGATCTGCTGGAAGCGCAGGAAGTGCTGGTTCTGCTGGAAGTGCTGGATCTTCTGGCTCTGCAGGAACTTCTGGTTCTTCTGGAAGTGCAGGAAGTGCTGGCTCTGCTGGATCTGCTGGAAGCGCAGGATCTGCTGGATCTGCTGGTTCTGCAGGAAGTGCTGGTACTTCGGGATCTTCTGGATTAGATGGTACTTTTGGTGGTGCATCTTTCGAATATGATTTTGAAGTTACGACATTTACAGGCGCCGCAAGTGATCCTGGTGCTGGTAGAGTTGAAGTAGGAATTGATACTGGATCTGCGCCTACTGATTTTTCTACAGTTGATAGAATTTCTATAAGTGAAGTAGATGTAAATGGAACATCAACTGAAAGTTTTTTAACTCAAGTACAAACAGCAAGTTCTGCGATTAAAGGTCATGTAAGAATTCATCGAAGATTAGTTTCAAGTGAATATGTAATATTTACAATTTCAGAGGTTACTAATTACACAGATTTTCAAGAGATAGAAGTTTCAAAAGTTGGTGGAAATGATGCTTTTTTTGCAGATGATGAAGATATAGTTGTTACATTTGCAAGGGCTGGTGATGCTGGTACATCTGGAACTTCAGGAACATCTGGTTCTGCTGGAAGTTCCGGTAGCGCAGGAAGTGCTGGCTCTGCAGGTAGCGCAGGAAGTGCTGGTTCTGCTGGAAGCGCAGGAAGTTCTGGTTCTGCTGGAAGTGCTGGCTCTGCAGGAAGTTCAGGCTCTGCGGGATCATCTGGAAGTGCTGGATCTGCTGGTTCTGCTGGAAGTGCTGGATCTGCGGGTTCTTCTGGACTAACATATGCTTCATCTGGATCTTCTGGAAGTGCTGGCTCTGCTGGAAGTGCTGGTTCATCTGGTTCTGCTGGATCTTCTGGCTCTGCAGGAAGTTCTGGTTCTGCAGGAAGCGCAGGAAGTGCTGGATCATCTGGAAGTGCTGGTTCTGCTGGTTCTGCAGGATCATCTGGACGAGATGGTGGTTCTTTTATTCATACACAATCTACGCCTGCACTTGTTTGGCTAGTAAATCATGCTTTAGGAAATAGACTTGTAAATATAGAAGTTGTAGATTCTAATTACAATATGCTTTTTCCTGAATCAACCCAATTTATTGATTCAAGTAATATAAAAATAATTTTTACTACCGCACAAGCAGGATATGTTGCAGTAACTTTTGGAGAAGGAACTTCTGGTTCTGCTGGAACTTCTGGACTAACATATGCTTCATCTGGATCTTCTGGAACTACAGGAACTTCTGGTTCTTCTGGAAGTGCAGGAAGTGCTGGTTCTGCTGGAAGCGCAGGAAGTGCTGGATCTTCTGGCTCTGCAGGAAGTTCTGGTTCTGCTGGATCTTCTGGCTCTGCAGGAAGTTCTGGTTCTGCTGGTAGCACAGGAAGTGCTGGAAGTTCTGGTTCTGCTGGAAGTGCTGGATCTGCAGGAAGTGCTGGATCTTCTGGAAGCGCAGGAAGTGCTGGTTCTGCAGGATCTTCTGGATTGACTTATGCCTCTGCTGGAAGCGCAGGTAGTGCTGGTAGCGCAGGAAGTGCTGGATCTTCTGGTTCTGCTGGATCTTCTGGCTCTGCAGGAAGTTCTGGTTCTGCTGGTAGCACAGGAAGTGCTGGAAGTTCTGGTTCTGCTGGAAGTGCTGGATCTGCAGGAAGTTCAGGCTCTGCAGGATCATCTGGAAGTGCTGGATCTGCTGGTTCTGCTGGATCTTCTGGAAGTGCAGGAAGTGCTGGCTCTGCAGGTAGCGCAGGATCTTCTGGACTAACATATGCTTCATCTGGCTCTGCTGGTTCTGCTGGAAGTGCTGGATCTGCTGGCTCTGCTGGAAGTGCTGGAAGCGCAGGAAGTGCTGGTACATCAGGAAGTGCTGGTACATCAGGAACTTTTGGTGGTGCATCTTTCGAATATGATTTTGAAGTTACAGGATTTACAGGAGCCGCAAGTGATCCAGGTGCTGGTAGGCTTGAAGTAGGAATTGATACTGGAACTGCTCCCACAAGTATGGCATTGGTTGACAGAATTTCTATAAGCGAAGCTGATGTAAACGGAACATCAACTTCAGATTTTTTAGACCAAGTGGAGGGAGCAACTTCTGCGATTAAGGGTCATATAAAATTATCTAAAAAAGGCGCTTCTTCTGAATTTGTAATGTTTACAATTTCAGAGGTTACTAATGAAACAGATTTTCAAGAAATAGAAGTTTCAAAAATCGCAGGACAAAATACATTCTTTGCTGATGATGATAGAATAATCGTTACATTTGCAAGAACTGGTGATGCTGGTACATCAGGAACTTCTGGTTCTGCTGGTTCGTCTGGTTCTGCTGGAAGTTCAGGAAGTGCTGGCTCTGCTGGAAGTGCTGGAAGTGCAGGATCGTCTGGCGTAGATGGAACTTCTGGAACCGGTGGAACTGCTGGATCCTCTGGATCAGACGGCGGTTCTTATATTCATACACAATCTACGCCTGCACTTGTTTGGTTGATACCTTACAATCTTAATACACGACCTGTAAATATTGAAGTTGTAGATACCAATTACAATGTAATTTTTCCAGAATCAACTCAATACATAGATTCTAATACTGTAAAAATAATCTTTCCTACTTCACAAGCAGGCTATGCCGCAATAACTTTTGGAGAAGGATCTTCCGGTACTTCGGGATCTTCTGGATTAACTTATGCTTCATCTGGCTCTACTGGAAGCGCAGGAAGTGCTGGTTCTGCAGGAACTGCAGGAACTTCTGGAAGTGCTGGATCATCTGGTTCTGCTGGATCTTCTGGTTCTGCAGGAAGTGCAGGATCATCTGGACAAGACGGTGGTTCTTTTATTCATACTCAGGCCGCATCATCCCTTGTTTGGTTGATAAATCATAATTTAGGAACTAGACCATTAAATATAGAAGTTGTAGATTCTAATTATGATGTAATTGTACCAGAATCAACTCGGTATATAGATTCAAATACTGTAAAAATTGTTTTTGAGGGACCGCAAACAGGCTGGGCGGCATTAACTTTTGGAGAAGGATCTTCTGGTACTTCGGGATCTTCTGGATTAACTTATGCTTCATCTGGTTCTTCTGGAAGTGCTGGAAGTGCTGGTTCTGCTGGTACATCAGGAAGTGCTGGTCTAGATGGAAGTTTCCCAGCAGGAGCCGCTGGATATGTTCAATATTATGCAACATCAACTACTCTTGGAGCGTATTCTGGATTTCTTGTAGATGATGTTACAACTCCAACTCAATTAGCTATGAATTTCCCAATTTACTCTTCAAGTGGTGCAACTGGAGTAGCAAATTTAAGAACACACGGAACTTCTGGTTTTGAAGGAACAATGACAACAGTAGCTATTGTTCCTGTCGCAAATAATACGCATGATATTGGTACATCAACAATGGTGTATAATGACATGTATGCAGTTACATTTAATGGAAGAGCGACATCAGCAAACTGGTCTGACTTGGCCGAGAGATATGAATCTGATGAAATCTATGATCCAGGAACTGTTTTAGCAATTGGAGGAACAAAAGAAGTTACTTTGTATCAAGCTGAAATGCCCTATGCTGGTGTTGTTTCAGACAAACCTGGATTGAGAATGAATGATGGTGCGAAACAAAGAGAAAATGAATATATGATTTTCATTTGTTTGACAGGTAGAATATTTGTTAAGATCGAGGGAGGATGTAACAAAGGAGACCTTATTATAGCTTATAATGATGGAACTGGAAAAGTTATAACTAAATACGAATATACGCCTCATAAACACGATTTAATTGGAATAGCATTATCTAATAGTAATGCGGGATTTGTTGAAGTAAAAGTATGATAATATATATAATATATGTCCACAGCTTTACCAAAGTATTATTAATTAGCAGTATGATTTTGAAAGTATAAAATGTTTCTTATGGAGATATAATGGGTTCGCCGTGTCCTACCAATTTAACTGGTTTACCAGCACAATCTGGTTCATTAATTGAACAATCAGACATAACTACTTGCAGAACTTCATTAAATGCTGAATTTACAAGAAGAAGTATAGCAACTTCATCTTGGTCTAGTATGGTGGATCCTGTTGCCGCCTCAATTTGGAATGAATTACGTGGAGAAATAGTAAATAAGTTATATGGTGTAACTCCACCAAGTCCTGCACCAACATTATCTTATGGTGCTGTAAGTGTCGGAGATTTAATAGCCGCCGCTCATATAGATGATCTGGTAACAAAACTCGATGAATGGAAAGTAGCATGTCCATGTGACTGTAATTTTTGTCCATGTGACTGTAATTTTTGTCCATGTGATTGTAACTATTGTACTTGTGATTGTAACTATTGTACTTGTGACTGTAATTTCTGTCCATGTAACTGTAATTTCTGTCCGTGTAACTGTAATTTCTGTCCGTGTAACTGTAATTTCTGTCCGTGTAACTGTAATTTCTGTCCGTGTAACTGTAATTTCTGTCCGTGTAACTGTAATTTCTGTCCGTGTAACTGTAATTTCTGTCCGTGTAACTGTAATTTCTGTCCGTGTAACTGTAATTTCTGTCCGTGTAACTGTAATTTCTGTCCGTGTAACTGTAATTTCTGTCCGT
>Ga0209090_10000071_pt1 | contig 60969 bp, 71 predicted proteins | sample ArcticOcean_MG_C_9_FD_187432 | JGI IMG/M metagenome (GOLD analysis project Ga0209090, IMG submission 187432) | Marine microbial communities from western Arctic Ocean - ArcticOcean_MG_CB2_152 (SPAdes) (version 2) | ecosystem: Environmental > Aquatic > Marine > Oceanic | place: Arctic Ocean... | reverse complement strand
GTGAGGTAGACGTAGGCGTTGTTTGAACTCCTTTACCGCCAAGCATTGCCTTCTGAATTGTCTGGGTGTCTATGCCTGCACTTTTTAAATATTGTGTTAGGTCTGCCGGCGTAATCTCATTCTTCTTGGTTCCAGAAGCTTTCATTAATGCCATAAACCTCGAAGTTAAAAGTTTGGATCTTTCAAGAACGGCTAGTTCCATTTGGGCCTGTTGTCCCATAGCACTATTTCCGCCAAGATTAGCTTTAGGTAATAAAGAGGCTTTTTTTGCAAAGTCCTTGACACCTTGCCACGGTCCTTCGTTAGTCTGTTGAGTTATTTCTGTTATTTTCATTTATTTTCCCTTGGCTTTCTTTGATCACTTTTTTTATACCACGAGAAAATTTGTTAGTGTCCTTACTACGGATACTGTTAATAAGTCTATTAGTTAAATCTTTAGCAATTTTCTCATTATAATTAACTTCAATTTGCTCAATAAGATTTATAGCACTATTAATAACATGCTCGCCACGATTTTCTACAACATAGTCTTTAGATCGATCAATAGAAATCGAATTTAACTCTTCTAAAATACTTTTCGTTTTTCGCATGTTTTTCCTTTATGTGATATTACTATGAGTATTTATCACTTTTTATTCTTAAGGAAGTCTCTTAATTGTAAGCCGGCTTCTACTACATCAGTTGCTTCAGGACTATCTGACTTAATTGAGCTAGTTCTTTTTAACTGATCAACTAAACTATTCGTAGTCATTGTCATTGCATCTTCGTCGCCTTCGTCTAAATCTTCAATACGCAACGTATCAGGATTAAACTTTAAGTCTACTTTACTGCCTACACCGCTACTTGAACGTGTTTTCATAAATTGTACTTGATATCTACCACGTTCACGCATAGCATTACTTGTAAAAATACCTACAACATTATCTGCTGTCTGAATTTTACTAATACCACCTGCAATATGTTGGTGATCAAATTCTATTTCTTCTACAGCACTTCTATTTAACTGCGATGCCGTAACCATTAATAAATTACGCTCTTGTGCAAGGTTACGCAGTTCTTCAGAAACAAACTTATCTTTAATAAATGTATTTTCAGCACTAATCTTTCCGCTTATAGGCATCATGAGATCTAAGTAATCAACTAATAAGCAGTCTACTTTTACACCGCTCTGTATTTCATACTCTCGTAAAAATGCTCTTAGATCGTTAGTAGTAATACCACTGTTCATGTACTTAACTCTAAACTTACCTGCTTTTTTACCTTTCATACGCACTTTTAAATCTACGTCATCGATATTTTTCATAATATCTCTTGCGGCATATTCACTAACCATGCCGTCTAAACGCATACTAATAAGTTGTTCACTAAGCTCTAAACTAATATATACAACATTAAGTCCTGCTAATGACCAGTTAACACCAAAGTTTTGTAAGAACAAACTCTTGCCTGCACCTGAACCACCAGCAAAGATTGTTATTTCGCCTTTGTTCAATCCACCAAATAACTTATGATCTATAGCTTTCCAGCCTGTGCTAACTGCACCACTTTGTGCTTTAATCCACTCTAATCTTTCTTTAGGATTTTCAAAGTATTCAAGACCTAAGTCTTTTACAAGACTAACTTCCATTGCACTTCTAATCTTTTGCTCTACTGTACCGTAATCTTGTTTTTCCAACAAGTCAGTACTTTCAATGATTGCTGTCTCCATTGCTTTGTGTCTACAGAAAGTTTCAAACTCATCCATAAACCAGCTTTGATGGTCTGGCGTTACATTTTCTATAGTTTCTAAGTTTAACTGGCCTACTGCATTAATCTGCTCAATAGTAGGTACAGAATTGTAATCTTTACTATGAGAAATTAATAAATCTACTGTAGGTCTAAACTTTCTACTAAATGCATCAGAATTTACAATGTTTTGACACCTAGCAAATAAATCGGCATCACTAATTAAGAACTGTATAAACAGTCGTTGTACGTCTTCGTTATATTCTGTAATTTCGCTCATCGTTGTGCTATTATGTTATCACGAGTTAATGTTTTAGCAACAAACTTACCGTATATGCTATGCCCGGCATCTGTTAATGTATTGCCGTTAAAATGTTCTTTTTGTAACACTTGCTTCGGCGTTGATAAGTAGTGATGTGTTTTAGTAACCATATAAGGGTGGAACACACTTCTTAATGCATCGCCGTCCGGAAAATGGTTTCCGTCTTTAATAATAATTCTCGTTGCCGCTGTAAATACTCTGCAATGTGAGATAATAGAATTAATTGCTTTAGCCTGCTCGTTGTATACTTCAGTGGTACCACGTAAATCTGTCCATGCTTGTAATTTTGCTTTTTGCTTTTCTACTAACTCTAAGAAATGATCTGTGGGATTGTTTCTTAACTCTTCATCAGCAATCCACGAATTAAATGTACTGCCACACACATTTACATGCGTACCGTATTCTGGAATCCACAATGTTTGATTATAAGGATCAGGAAATTCTATAACATACACAGTATTTTTAATAGCCTGTTCGCTCTCTTGCTCATCTGGTTGCCCTAATGATCTAATATAGCCGTAATACGATTGTAACATACCTTCTGAACTTTTATAAGGTTCTGCTGAGTTGTGATAATTATCAAATTGTCTTACTAATTGTGTAGGCCAAGCTGTCTCTCCTAGAGACCATTCTGTGCCATCAACGTATAAATTCTGTGCCATATATCTTTTTCCCTCAATAAGTACTTATTCAAAACATCCTAGATTTTACTTTAATCTTGATTGTGTTAGCCGTTGCATTTTTTACAATACTGTTAATAGTTGCTAACCTTCCATATTTTAAAACAGCATCTGCGGCATCATTACAATCTGGATGCCAATCTGGAAAACTTACTTCCCAGCCAAGTGCTAATGCTTGATCAATTAACTCAACACCAGCTTCGTCTTTGTCAGGACATACTATAACACGTTTGTCTAACTTGTCAATTAAATGTGCTTGTTCTGGTGTTACGTGGTTACCTTGTACTGCTACGCCATCAATCATAATAGCATCAAACACACCTTCTGTTACAATAACAATCTCTCTATCATTGTTTGCAAATGCATCAATGTTGAATACATATCCACTAGGCATGTTATGTAAATACTTTGGGGTTTCTTTATTAGGTGGATTAATATGTCTCGCTGTCCAGCCAATTAATTCGCCGTTGTAAGTAAAAGGTACAACAACACGTTTTCTATTTGCCATATCGTTGATATGCAGTAGTGGATATAAACCTAGTATGCCTCTATCTCTTGCATATTCTTTAAGAGCATTACCGTCTGGTAACGATTCTATCATTTGGCTACCTTCTGGTAACTCAATAGTTTCAAATGCTTTAAAATTATAAACATACTCTGTGTCGTCAGTGTCTTCTAACAACTCGCTGTTCTGCATAAGTGTTATTTGTACATCATGTATTGTTTTAGAATCAGCCCCCAACTTGTCTGCTAAGTCTCTGTACTTTTTACCTAAATGAGGACTAGGACTCCAGCCAGTTGTGTATGCACAATTAAAACAATGAAAACTTATTTTAGAACCACCGAGGATAATACCAGCACGATGCCTTGTATCGGAACACATCGGACAGTTGAAAGTCCGCCAACCACTTGGAGTAGTATTTGTTCGTATAGGTAAGTTATCTAGCAGTAACTTATGTACTGATTCTACAATATGTTCGACCATGCATAATTATAGCATAGAATCAATAAAAGTCAACTAGTTTCTTAATAAAACTTTGGCAAGATTTGACGTATCTGCACTTACTGTAGGCTTACTTACAACCCTAATCCAGTTAGCACTAACAGTAAATGTTTCATGTCTAATTTGTGTATTGGCTGTCATGTCAATGTTCTTTACATTAAACCAATCTGTGCTTACATCACTTGTTGCAGGAGAGCCTGTAATACAACTTGCTTGAACTGTAACTTGTCCTGTGTAAGCCGCTGTTGGGTAAACTGCAATAGTATGCTGTGAGTTTTGGAAGTTCTTTGCTAGGTTGCCAAACATTGCATTAGATACAAAAGTGTTAGCCGCATCTCCTTCATCTGTATCTGCTGTTTGGAAAAATGTTAGGTCTTGTTGGGTAGCAACAGGATCTTGGACAACTTGGTCAGAGACTTCTATCTCCATATTAGCATTTCCTTGTTGGTCGCTAAATAATGGTAGGCTGGATTGGTCTGATGAATCGTTCTTAACGATATGCATCTGATATAATCCTCTGCCTAAGTTTTGTAAGTCGCCATCGGTTAATACTAATTTCACAACGCCGACATCAGAGGTATGTTCAAGTAACTTAGTTACTACCCTCGCTTTAGTTGTCGGAGATACTATATATGCATATAATGTATCTGCAAAAACGTTGTACTTTTTTCTGTCCTTGTTGGTGATGCTGAATAATAATTCATTGTTAACACCTTTATGGACTTTTAATTTTCTACTGTTCATAGGTCTGTTATCCAAAGTTATTGATGTATCAGTTGACACTAAATCAATCGTAGTGTCATAAGAATACAATTTTGAGGTAAAGTTGCTCATAACTGTATTTATCAAAAAATTAATATGGTAAATACAGTTACATGACAGAAGCAACAAGCGAAATTGAATTCTTAACGGGCATTAGATATGCTGGCGCAGAATACGTCGGGATTATAGTAAATGCCGATAATCAGATACTCACGTTCTATGATGCTGATCAGATCAGCAGTAGAGAGCTTAAGAAAGAATTTCTTGCACTCGGTGAGATATGGTGGTGGGAATCTAACCGTATGTTACCTATCGATGTATTTTTACATCACGAAATGAGAGTATTTCGTCCTTTCCTTAAAACGTTTGCTATGAAAGATGTTGAGATTTTGTTTGGACCAGTTACAAGTCTACAGAATTTAATTAAGAAAAGAGTTAAAAGACGTTCAATACAATTAGTCAGAAAGACAGATTAATTAACCTTCACACAACAAGTTAAGTTGTACTTTAATTGCCACAGCATATGAATAAGAATGTGATTTCTTAAAGAAATAGATATCATCTTGTGGTTTAATCCAAACATCAGCTTCAATCTCTTCCCAGCTTTTACCAACTAAATGTCTTTTGCCTGGTCTAATCATAGCAAGTATCATTGCTAACTGGTCTATGTTTGTAGGTGGGTGTTGTTTTACAATACCAAAGTGATTGTTTATGTGAAACAACTTTTCTACTATGTCTTGGTGCTCAAATAGTTCCCACATAACTTCATCGTTTAATAACTTTTCTAAATGTGCTTCATCTCTAACATCTTTATAAATGCTGTTGTTTAGTACATCAAGTTTAAACCAACCATCTTCTTCTGCTTGTTTATGATCTATCGAGCTGTAGGATTCTATTGGAAAGAAAGGAATGTTTTGTAGATATACCCCTGTGTTGTGTTTTGTAAATTGTTCTTCTTTACAAATACTTGCAGGCGTATGTTGTATTACATCTAACAGTTTATCCCTGTTAAACATATCTATATCTACATCAAAATCAAACTTCATTATATAATGTCAGCCATTTGATCTGCTAAATCTCTAAACCATTGAGTATCATGTCCTTTAGTTGTTTCTGCCGCAGTACCTAATCTAATACCACTTGTTTCTATAAAACTTCTAGGATCATTTGGAATGCCATTTTTGTTTACAGTAATACCATTCATCTCTAATATGTTTGCCGCAGACTTACCGCTCATTCCTCTGTTTGTTAAATCAAGTAATATTATATGCGAATCTGTGCCATCTGTCAAGCATTTAAATCCATTTGCTGTAAGTTGTTCTGCAAATGCTTTTGCATTAATAACAACATCTTGTGCATACATACCAAAACTAGATGTGTTTGCTTCGACAAAGCATTGTGCTTTAGCGGCAATCATATTCATTAAAGGTCCGCCTTGTGTGCCTGGGAAGATTGCACTATTAATACGCCTAGAATATTCTTGGTTGTTCCATAGTATAATACCCCCTCTAGGACCGCGTAGCGTCTTGTGTGTTGTACTTGACACTACATCAGCGAACTGTATAGGGCTAACGTATGCTTTACCGGCTACTAAACCGGCGTAATGTGCCATATCAACGAATAGTATTGCGCCTATTTCATCTGCAATCTCTCTAAACTTTGCCCAATCCATCTGTCTAGGATATGCACTAGCACCTGCTATAATCATTTGAGGTCTAACTTCTTTTGCTTGTTCCATTATAGCATCGTAGTCTAAATACCCGTCAGCGTTTACGCCATAATGATGTGCTTGATAAATTTTGCCTGAGATATTTGGAGCACTACCGTGACTTAAATGTCCACCACTTGCTAAATCCATTCCGAGTATTTTATCACCTGGTTCTAAAAATGCTTGGTAAACTGCTGTGTTGGCATTCGCTCCACAATGTGGTTGCACATTAGCAAAGTTACAACCAAATAGTTTAGTAACTTCATCAATTGCCATGGATTCAATTTCATCCATATGATCGCAACCGTTGTAATATCGTTTTCCTGGATAACCTTCTGCATACTTATTTGTAAATATACTTCCACTTAATTCCATTACAGCATCGCTGGCATAGTTTTCACTTGCTATAAGCTCAATTGTGTTGTTTTGTCTAGACGTTTCTCTACTGAGAATATCTTTTATTCTTTGATCCATGTCGATATTTACCTAACTAGTGAGTTCTCTTATTTGAAATAAGAGTCGATCTACTTCTGGGTCATTTAGACTACGAATAACATCATCAGTAAGTGGTGAAGAGTAGCAAAGTTCATCATTGTATAAAACTGCAACTTCCCAGAGACCTTTAATAGGCTCCCTAGAAAACACACCTTCTGTTACAAATGTGTCTTTATATTCAGGAATAACACTTGCCCCATATCCATTAGGAAACTGGTAAACCTTTTGTTTGCCGTTACCCCAGAGACCGTTCAAGTGTTTGTTAGTCTCAACTAAAAATGATTTGTTATCGCTCATGTTCCGAATCCTAACTGACCTTTCAACCAATCATTTAGTTCTTGCTTTTCTTTATCGGTCATTAGTGGTCCCGTTTTCCATTAAACACACATACAAAATAAAGTCCTAAGTGTCCTGTGTTATAGACCTTATGGAACTCCCCGTCTTCAATGAGAACGCAATCGCCTTCTCTAACATTTAACTTTGTATTATTAACTTCCATTTCACCTGAGCCACGTATAAACATGTAGACTTCTTCCTGTCCTTTATGTGTGTGCCCGGTAGTATGTTGATTAGCTCTTAAAAATGTACTGCTCAGTACTAAATTGTTTAACAGTTTGTTATCTTTCAAGAGATAGACGCTATTATCTTTAATAACTTTGCCGCCTATATCATCAATACTAACTACTTGCATAACAAACTCCTTACGGTTTTTCTCCTGATTCTTCTAACCTTTTAGCATCCTCAATATCATCTGATTCATCATGTTCAGTTGGATGATAAATTGGTTCTAATTCTTCTTGCATTTTTTCTGATTCAGTCCATGCGTTGAGCTTTTTGAGCTCTTTGTCTACAATCTTCTCGAGCACCTCTAGGTCAGGCATAGAGTCACGGTCCTCTTCATCCATGATCTTTCTCTCTGGATTTTTTTTACCTAAACTTTTATTAAGATCTTCTGAATTCATATTACAGTTTTTCGCCTACTTCGAACCCCCTGAACGTTTTGAAGCGTGGGAACCTAAGACTCCAAACATCATCAGCGTCTTGACTTTGTGTAGCCGCATCAGCTCTAATTTCAACTAACTGGCCAATTACTTCATCTTTAACTGCCCAAACATCCTTACGCATGTCGTCTGTTAATCCGCTACCAACATTAAGATGGAAATCTTTCCCATCATCGTTGCCTTCAACAATAAACGCACCAAGCATATCAGTATTTTTACCTGTACCCTCTTCAACGCCTACTACTGTAAGTGTAACTTCAATAAACGGCTTGATCTTTAACCATGCATGTGAACGTTTACATTTATATCCATCATCCGCGGGTTTAATCATTAGACCCTCATAGCCTTCGTCTAACGCAAGTTTGTTCATCTCTTTGAACTTTACTTGTCCTTCGTCTAAGTCAAGGTTAACGAGCGTTGCTTCAACTAATTGAATTCTATGGTTAAACGAGCTACTCAACTGAGTTAGCCTATCACGTCTATCAATAGCAGACATCTTAGTGCCGCCTTCGTTAAATTCTTCAAGTGTTAGCATGTCAAATACTGCTAGGTATGAATCCTCGGTCTGAGCGCCTTCTTTCCTATGCACTTGTCTCATAAGTGTCTGGAAGTCTTCCGACATAACTTCACCATCAAATACTAAGCCTTCAAACTCTGGCTTACTTAATGCTTCGTTAATGTGTGGGAAGTTTTCTAGCAACTTACCATTACGTGAATATAATGTAGCATCACCGTTTTTAACAATAGCAATAACTCTAACGCCATCGTATTTGTATTCAATATAACATACTCCAGCAATCTTCTTAGGATGTTTAGCACCGTCATGTGCTAACATACAACCAAATAGTGGAATAGTATCTTTCTTTACTTTGTTAAACAGTTTAGCACCAGTACCACAACGTAGGTCTTTGATAAGAATCCTACGGTACCAATCGTTCCATTGGTCAATGTATGACTCGTCTGCTAATTCTTGTATAGCATCACGAGCCGCATGTCCAGTTAACTGTCTTGCAATTAACTTGTCTGCAAGTTCTACAAATTGTTCCCATTCAACACCTGTGCCTTGCGTGTCTGTGATAGGCACTTGCTTAACACCAAATGTTACAAGAGGATCAAGACACATTGTAGCACCAGTAATAAACTGCTCATTGTTGATGTTATCAGCAAGTACTGATTGCTTGAATAGTGAACTGTTATCGCTCTCTAACTGTTGAATTATTTTGTGTGGTGTCATGATGTCACCCCGTCTATTTCCCAATTGCCGTCATTGTAATCAATGCCTGTTCTACTAGAAACACTTTTAAAAACCCTATCTTCTAATAGGTAACTTTTAACATGGTCTCTGCTTTCATCAGCGGCTAAACTAGCCAGCCACCATATTGCTTCGAGACTCGAAAGTGGCTCAGAAGCAGGAATGTCTGTTGCTAAATGGGTTAAATTTAAAGTAAATTTCATAAAATCCTCCTACAAATTAATTAACTTATGTACATATTATAGCAAATATTAGCTATTTGTCAACCATTAAAGTGTACTGTTTGTGGTGTATATCTCAATATCCGCACCATTTGTAGTGTTTAAAGTGTGCATAATTAGGTCTACAGTACCGTTATTGTCTATATCGTGCATAAACCCAGCAGTATCCTTATGCAGATTGTTAACTTCGTTAGCCTTCGTGTACGCCAAGTATGCCTGGGTTAATCCATTCTGCATACAATCCGTTTTTGTCAAGAATATCAACTACAATTTGGTTAACACCAAACAGTCCAAAGCCTTGATCATAGTAATCGGCCCATTGAGTTGAATCATTGTATTCTGCACTAATACGGAAAAACCTATCGTCGCCATAGTCGTCGCCTTCTATAACTGGTGCACCGAGGTTTTTTAAAGCAGTAAAAGCCTTTTTATAATTACGTTGCATTTGTTAAACGGCTTCTATCATTGAAAGCGGAACATTGTAACTACCTTGCGGAAGTTGGACAATTGCTTTCTTGATGTTTATTTTTGTAACAGTACCCAAAGTTTTTTTAGTCTTTTGGACAACGTATACTTTATCACCAATTGAAATACTAGTTTTAGCATTCATCACTTTCACAGCACTAATATAAGCACCAAGTTCGTTAAGTTCTGCTAAACTAAAGTTACCACTTTGAATGGCTTTTTTAATATCTATCATGTTCATATAAAAACTCCTACCTTTTTATTTAATATACAACTATTATAGCAAATATCTAGTTTTTGTCAACCGCTTATTTGCTATCAGTAATAGTGTATCGTTTTAAGTCAATGCCTAATCGTGCCTTTAGCATGTTATCCAGGATAGGCAAGTAACCATTATAAAATGCAGTAGCTTCTTCAAAATTTAATTCTATATCAAATTCGGCTACTGTTGAAGGTCGTGTGTCAGCTCCACTAGTGTTATTAAGCCAGTCAGCAGTAAATGTATTACCTGGAACAGGGTCGATACGTTTTACTGATATCATCATTGCAATCATCCTTATAGTCTATGTTGTGTGTAAATTCTACTAGATTTTACGCAAATAAGTTATGCCATGTGTAAATTAGTTAGTTTATTACTTGCACAATGTAAGCGGGTTTAGTTGGATCAATGATTAGATCTAGATTTGAAACTGCTATTGGCATACCTGGGCGCCATCCTTTAGCACGATCATATTGGTTGAAGTGCTCAACGAATGCGGCTTCTAGTTGTACTTCTTGTTGTGTATCAATGCAAAGCTCTTGTCGTATAGTAGGCATATACTGCTTCTCTTTTGCGTAAGTAAGTGTATATTATACTACAATACCAGTTTTTGTCAACCGTTTTAGGCTAAATAGTCATATAATGTCCAATAAAACTCCCAATAAAACTTTTATTTTTCAGGCGGATGCTGTGGTTTGTATAGATTGTTGGGGTATGCCAGTATGGAATACCTTAGACTTTGATAGTCATGCAGACTTCACTGCTAAACATTTTGAAGCATATTTGAATGATTTTTTAAAAGGATTTGAACCAGCACTAAACAGATACTGCTTTGATACATTTATAAGTGCAACATACAAGAATGGCGGACTAGAACAAGAACCTGGCTTTTCTCCACTGCATAAAAGATACAAGTACAATTGTAATCCTGAGTGGGTAATGTTACATGATGCACAAATGAAAGATATAGTTAGTATGGTTCCGAAGAATGGTAAAATAATTGTAGGTGGCGGATCATGGGGTCACTGTTCTCATAATAGACCAGTTGGTATTAGGAACTTATTAAGAGAAGGCTTTAGAGTATTTACTAATAGCCATTTAGTATTTCGTGAATCGGAAGCCATTAACTATACCTATGAAGGCAATCATGGCGCATTGCCTCTAGAATACTTCATATTGGACGATATACTATGGTCCAGATGCTACGATGAAGGTCATTACTACGATCACTTATATGAAGGAATGATACACCCTGGCATACCTACAAAAAATACTTAGATCGCGTTGTTTTTAAAATCTTCTGCTAATGGGAATATTTTAGTAATAGCATCTGCTACAGCATGAGCTAATTCCATGTGTTCTAATTGTGTTCCATTAGCACCACGTAACTCTATATAATGTATCCAACTACGCAACGTACCATTAACGTACAGGCGGCTTAACGTGTTTCCTTCAGGTAGTACTACTCTGGCCTGCTCTTTAGCAATACCTTTGCTTACAGCGAAGTTGTATGCGTCTAAGGCGGCGTCTATAACTCGTTGTTGCTTGTTTTTCCATTCGCCTTGAAGTACGGAATGTCCATCCATCTCAGGATCAAGTTCAATACTGTTTTGTCTATTAACAGGATCTTGCAATCGTGCTTGTCTAATTTCAAACGACAAGTCTTTTGTTGGATCTGCATAACGCTGACTAAACTCTTGGAAACTAAAACTTCTATGCCTTAGCAATTGCCTAGCGATGTCCCTAGTTGTCTCTATTTCCAAACATGCTGAAACCATTTCTAGTGGGCTCCAATGTTTGTGCTTCATAAGATACTTAACAAGTTTTTCATTTGTTTCTTTATTGTTTTGATTCTCTGGATTGCTTACTCTTGCACAATAGGCAATCAAGTCTAATGCTGACTCGTTATAATCTGGTGCTTGGCTGTGACTAATAATCTTTACTTTCATATTCCTGCTTCCTTACATGTGAATTGTATTCTTTCTACTTCTTCTGGACTCTTAGCAAAAACGCTTAACCAAAACTTTGCTTCAATAATATGATTAACCATACCAATTTGCTCATTGTTAAATCTAGTTAATAATGACCCACCTGTCTCACTTAAATAAAGTAACCAAGGAGAGATTTTTGCACTACGCAAATCATATACTGCTCTTGCACTACTTACTGTATTAAAATAGTCTTGCCAATCGCAGTTGTTTTCTTCACCCCATGTTGCTAGATACATAATGTTACGTTCTAACGCTCGGAGACCTGATTCTTTTCTAACATACTGCAACAAGAACTCATCATACACAGAATCCTTACTCCAGTCTGCTAACTTCTTTGCTTCATTAATTAACCAAGCGGCAAACTTCTCAGGTTCTAAGTAATCATTTAACACACAACTCCTACCAAACTTCGTAAACCCTTCATAGTACTGACTACGAATAAAGTCTTCCATTGATTTACTTTTAGTTGCAGAAGTGTTTAACTCATAAAACAGTTGAAACACTCTATAACCTAATCTAATGTGTGTTAGGTCTTTGTCTGCCCAACGTCTTTTTTTAGGACACATATGGACACTCAAAGTTCTGTCAGATTTAAACCCTTTGTTACACCACTTGCATTGTGGATTACTTTCCGAAGATGTCTTTGATTGTTTTGTCGTCATATCCGTTTGCCTTTGCAAAATCTTTTAAATCGTCTTTACTGTTTATACTTAGCATTAGCTCTAGTTCGTCGCTCTTAAGATGTGGGTAAACACTTAGTATAAATGCACTTACTTTATCCTTTTTCTTTCTACTGTTTGGTGGCTTAATGTAAGGGTGGAACTCAATCTTGCCTGTGCCACATGCACTTAATAGTAACCACTGCAACTCTGGATGCTTATAAATATCTTCAAAGTCTTTGTTTACTAATTCATTAACCATAAACAAAAAGTTTGGAGCGTTTTTTCCTTGAACACTACTAGCATACCTCATCATCATCCAAGTACTAAATGCTTTTTGCTTTTCTGGAGTTAATTGATTATACCAGCCTTTGTTTCTCTTGTCCAAAGCCGCCATAACTTCTTTTAATGGTAATGCTGGTGCCTTCTTAGCCATTCGTTAATCTCTCATACTGTTCAATGTAATGTGGTTCTCCATTAGCAACATTCTCATGCCAATCATCTTTAGATTCTTCGTTTGCATTATCACTTACATACTTGTAACAATGAAACTTTATATCTCTGTCTGCTTTAATAACTGCTTTTGCAATAGCATAGGCTTCCATATCAACAACATCTGATTTTATTGTTAAGTCAGAATCTGTAACAAAGTTGTCGCCTGTGCTACATATTAATGCATCATACTGAAAGCAAATTGTCGTGTAATGCTCAAAAGGAGTTATACCTTCTTGTACTCCCATCGGTTGACATAACATATCACGTTGTACAAAATTACCTACATGATGTAGTCCGCCTAAATCATGCGTTATTCCGCCCACCGTTCCAAAATTATATACATGCTCACATTCCGGATAACGTTCTAATAATGTTGCTGTTGTGACTGCCGCATTAACCTTACCTACTCCTGTAAAAAATACGTTGTCCCATTTAGCCATTGCAGGGGCTTCTTGCTCTAATGCTATCAAAATTATATCTTTAATACTATTCACCTTCGAATTCAATTAGTTTATTTACGTTATATCCTTGTTCTTTTATTATAGCACACCCACCCAGATCGGGCAAGTCTATTACTGCAAGTATTAGTATATTTTCTTTAGGCACATTAAAACATTCGTGTACTAAATCCGCACAGGCTAGTGCTGTTCCACCTGTTGCAATTAAATCATCTATAATAACAATATTGTCGTGCTCAGTTATATCTGTAACCTTTTGTATTTCTAAACTTGTACTTCCGTACTCTAGATCAAAATCACGTTTATATGTTTCGTTTGGCAACTTGCCTGGTTTCCTTGCCATTACAAACGGAATACCTAAGTCTCTGGCAATTGGTGCTCCAAAAACAAATCCTCTACTTTCAATACCAATAATTTTAGTAGCATTCATAGATAATGATGTTAAATCCATCAATGCTTTATTAAATGCTAGTGGTTCTTCTATTAGGCTAGTTATATCTCTAAACTGTATACCTGGAATAGGAAAGTCTGGAACAGTTCTTATGATTTTTTTCAAATCAATATCATAACTGCTCATAATTTCAAATCTACTTTTTCCCAAGGCATTTCTTCTTTACCAAAGTGCCCATAGTTTGTTGTTTGTGTTAAATCTAAATCAAATAAATTAAATCTATCTATAATTCCTTTAGGAGTTAGATCAACATTATCACGGAAGTAATCTGCAAACTCTTTTCTTACAATGCCATCTGCATAAACATACAAACTAGTTGGCTCTTTAACACCAATAGCATAACTAAGTTGTACAGTACAATTTTCTGCTTTACCGTTTGCTACAATGTTCTTTGCCAAGTAGCGAGCCATATATGCGGCCGATCGGTCGACTTTAGTACAGTCTTTACCGCTAAATGCACCCCCACCATGTGGAGCATACCCCCCATAAGTATCAACAATAATTTTACGTCCAGTAACACCAGTATCTCCATCGGGTCCTCCAATAACAAATTTTCCTGTAGGGTTAATTAACCATTCAGTGTGTAGTAAATCTACTTTATCTTTAACCACCGGCAATATAATATCCATTACACGGTCTCTAACTTCTTCTATAGATATTTTCCAGGAATGCTGAGTACTACACACAATAGTTTTAATACTCACTGGCTTCCCAATGTCGTCATAATAAAAAGTAACCTGTGCTTTACTATCTGGACCTAACCAATCTGCGCCTTCAACGGTTCTAGCATTATCTAATGCTTCAAGTATCTTATGACTGTAATAAATTGCACTAGGCATATAGTTTGATGTTTCGTTACAAGCATAACCAAACATTAACCCCTGGTCGCCTGCACCAAAGTCATCAGTTCCTAAAGCAATGTCTGGTGATTGTCCGTGCAATTCATTGTATACTCTTAAATGCTTCCAATGAAAACCATCTTGCTCATATCCAATTTCTCTAACCGTGTGTCTAACAATTTTTTCAATTTCGTCTTTGTCGAACCTATCGCTTTTATATTCGCCTGCTACAGTAACCATATTAGTTGTTACTAGTGTTTCTACAGCCGCCCTGTGATTAATGTTGCCTGCAATTAAGTATGTTGCTACAGCATCACTAATTGCATCTGCTACCTTGTCTGGGTGTCCTCTACTAACACTTTCGCTAGTGAATTCATACATTAAATTAAATCCCCTATTTGAAAATCTTGTACCTTGTTTAGCTCTTTAACAAAGAATACACACTTAGGACATTTCTTATCTTCTAGTGGTACTGCTAGTAAGTGACCATGTTTAAGTTTAGGAAAGAACCACTTAACATCTTGATAGATGTTTGTAATTGTAATATCTAAACTGTCTGGTATTCTATTACTCATTGGATTCATTGATAATGCTCTGAACCCTCTATTGTTTAAACTTGCTAACGGAATAGTTTCAACCATTCCCATATCTTCATCACACAAAAGAATGCTCCAGTCCATTGGCATTTGAACTTTATGTTCGCCTATCTGTAAACAGATTGCAGGTGCATAAAAACTTTCTAAGAATATAAGCGGAAGGAAGTAAAAATCTACCCACTCCTTGTCACTGGCATCTAAGGCACAATATCTTAAATCGTCTATTTGTTCAGGTACCGTATCAAGCTCGTACGGATAATCATCCACTGTTAGTATTTTCATTTATATTCCACCTTTGTAATTGTGTGCCTAAATTCTTGTTCTTTATAAAACTGCTTTCTTTTAGTAAGATGCCGTTTACTGTACTTCAGGTCACTTGTGATATCTATCACGTTAACATAATCTTTGTCTTGTGCTTTACGAATACCTCTACCGATACTTTGTATAACACGAACAAAACTCTTCCCAGGTTCCAACATAACTAGATTAAAAATTCTAGGAATGTTAATACCAACTGCCGCTACGCCATAAGTCGCAACAATAACTTTGTTATCCATTTCGGATATTTCATCATACTCTTCTTGTCTATCTTTAACTTTCATTCCTCCAGAAACAAATGTCCAATTTGGATTCTGTTCTGTAAAGATCTCACCAGTTCTAATTCTATCAATAAGTACTAGTGTGTTACCATTTTTAGACAACTGGTCTATTACAGTTGAGATATGTTTTAATCGTACCTCATCAGTTGTTAACCATTTCAACTCTTGTGCATAACTATTGAAACCAGCTGGAGCATCTTTCATTTGAAGTATGCTTATATCCAAGTCTGCCAACACACCCATGTCTTGTAATTCTTTACTACTCAACCTTCCTACAACAGGGCCTAATGCACATGTACATGCTACTGCTTCATGGTCATCTTTGGGTATGGTTCCTGTTAGTCCCCAACGTATAGGTACATCTTTAAACATACCACTAAGTTGTTCTCTGAGAACGTCTGCTTTTGCTTTATGAACTTCGTCAACCATAATGCAAACTACTTTATCTAAGAATACATCTAAGTCAACTTCAGCCTCGCCAGCTTTTGTTTTCTTTTCTAATACTGCAAGACTTTGCCATGTGCATATTGTGTGGGTTTTGTCATATTGTTTTCTATCACCAAACAACACTCCTACATCAAGTCCTAAATTCTTATAATCTTTTTCTGTTTGTACAACTAAATCTTTATTAGGTACAACAACAATTGTTCTACCATACGGTTGACACTTATGACTAAGTACTGCGGTTACTAATGTCTTGCCTGCTCCTGTGGCTACTTGCTGTAAGCATTGAGGGTTATCCAAGAAGTCATTAATTACTTTAACCTGATAGTCTCGCAATATAATAGGCATGCCTTCTGCTGGATGCTTTTTAGGCCAAGCAGTATCATCATAACTAGTTGATTCAACATGCTCAAAGTTAAATGACCAAGCCGCTCGATTATCTTCAACGTCAACTGTGTAACCTTCTTTAGTAATAATAGGCAGTAAGCGATCTAATAAATTTATATAAGACCTACCACCTATATCACAAAATCTAACACACCCGTCCCACCTTCCTAACTTGTAGGCTGGCATGTGATAAGCATAAGGCAAGAAGTATTTAGTTTCATCAGAAATCTTACGCCTAGTTTTAACATCAAGTCCTTTGAACCTAATGTTTACTTCGTCTTTAATTTCCAGAGTTACATTTACCATATGCTTAATTATACACTACTTATATACTACTGTCAATAAGAAACTTCTTCCGCCGGCTCCAAAGCCTGGGAGGACCTCATACTCATCATCAAATATGTCTTGTACATGTATTGCTATATTGAATTTACCAAATTCTTTAGACACATTAAAGTCTAAAGACTGAATGTTATCTAATGACTTATCGTATACACTAGGCATTCTATCTCTCATTGTAGAATGAGTGAAAGTATATTTATACGAACCTACTGTAAAAAATGCATCAATAGCACTTTTCCATTTTGGAACCCTAGGTTGATCAGAGTCTGTATACCCTATCATAATGTTCATGCCACCGTATGGCAAGGCAACTGTCTCCATGACTCTAACACCTTTAGTAGAGTAACTACCTGTGTTAACATACTGTTGGTTCTCATAACTAATGCCTTCGCTAAAGTTATATGAAAATACACTTATACCGTTGTAACCTAATTCGCCACCTATTGCTTCTTCTGGCAATAAGCCTGAATTTGGTTTTACCCAGCCGTCTCCATACTGTTGATATAAAGTAGGGTTAGAATAACTAGTACCTAAGTTACCAAAGAAACCATTCTTTTCAAAACCTGCTCTAAGTACCGTTGCATCACTAGAAACTCTTAGACCAATATCAAATGCACCTGTGTTTGTTAATAAGTAAACGCTGGAGTTGTTTTGTTCTTTGTCATTGTACTCTGCTTGATCTAATGTTACACCATATGTAATTGTTGCACCAGTGAAATGTTTAGAGTCCCTAGCGTCAACGTAGACCCTACTAGCTTCGTTTACAGTAGTTTGGGTGCCGTTAGTATAGTAGTTAGTATTATTAAACGTGTAACCGAATGTAACGTTGTCGTTCCTTGCACTTACTGTACCTCTTTCACCTTGTTGAGTACAATCGTTACTTGGCACAAATATACGCAGAGTTGTATACTCTGGATAACAATTATCATAATCGTATTCATAATCAGTGTACGACATTACAACATCTAATATGCCTGCATCAAACATTGTTTTAACTGATGTATTACTATAAAAATCATCCTCTTCGTTATCTGTTTTAACACTTCCGTTATTAACATCAAAAGAAGTAATACTAAAGCCTAGATCTTCTTTGCCATACTGGACGTTTAAAAAGTCATGTTCATCGCCCCACCTAACTGTAGTACTTGTCTCAAAAGAATCAGTAATAAAAACTGCTCCGCCAAGCGAACCAGAACCATACGCAACACCGTTTGGTGCAGTTACAACTTTAACTGTTTCTGATCCTGTTGCTAAGTCATGTGCAAAGTCATACCAGCCTGACCCTGAATCATTTGCAGGAATACCATTAACAAATATAGTCGAATGAGATGTTTGTGTGCCTCGCTCGTTGTATAATGCGGCGCCGCCGTATCCACCTGGGTTGTCTGGTCTTGCTGGTAAAACTATCTCTATTAATGAGACTTCTTGTGTTGGATCGGAATCTGTTTCTACAACTGTTGCTCCAACAACAACAACTTCTTCTATCTCGTCTGCCCAAACATTTGTTGGGACGCCTATCACTATTAGTATACTTAGTGCGGTCAATAATATTTTTTTCATCTTTCCTCTTTAGTTAATGTTAATAATAAAAGGAACACTAGCATAATTGCTAGTGCTCCAGTCGAGTTATAAGTTTAGTGTGGGAGAACTAAAAATCTACAACTCTTTTCATACAGGTGGTAGTTGCTAAGTCCTTCCAAGTGTCCGGGGACATTTGTTTTAAATCAGAAACCTTAAGTACCATCCTTAATGAAATCTCTCTCAATCTAGTCTGCTTGTCGACCATAAAGTCTACAACTTCTTTATTCCCTTCATCACCAAAGTTGTATTCATCAAGCATACCATCTCTAACAATTTGATTGATTCTTAAAAATCTATCATTAACACTACCCATTTCTAGATCAATGTAATGACACCTGGACATAAGAGCCGCTAAGTGATCTTTAATCTTCTTGCTACGAACGTTTTCAAAATCAACGTTAGTAATAAAGATACAACCACCTTTAAACTCAAATCTATCAGGAATCCCTTCTCTACGAAGTGCTTGTGATTCTGCCTTCCAACTAATAGTTCTTTTCTTGCCTGAGTCAAGTACTGCTTTCAACATGTTCAAGCAAACTTCATCAAACAACACACTATCACAGTCATCAAATACAAGTATGTTACCTGCGGCTGAATTGTTATATAGTGTCTGGAACAAACCAATTGGTGTCATAGACCCTTTAACAATTTCTGTTCTCGGTGCTTGGTTAGAGAGTTTTGTCATCATGTCATACTCTTCCAACACTTTTTCTACACCAAAACTTTTACCAACTCCTGGAGGACCACTAACAATAAGTCCGCGGACTACACCGTTAGCAACTGCATCAGTCATTTGGTCTAAAATCTCAAACCTTTTTGCAATACGGTCAAGTGCTTCTTCGTCTGTTTCAGCAACTACTTCTTCAGCAACTACTTCATCAGCAACTACTTCATCAGCTGGAACGTAACTTACGTCATTCTCTGATTCAATTAAAACGCGGATTGCTTTTTTACTTGGATCAAGAATTTTGCTGGCATCAACTGTTACGAACATGCCTTTCTTGCCATACTGTATTGGTTTAACCAAAGGAAATACAGTATCCATAATTGGAGCGTTTCTGTATGTACCTTGGAATATTCTTACTTTATTTGTGTTTGTCATATTTGCCTCCCACAGCAATTATTTAATTTACTAGTATATTATAACATCGATTTACTATTTGTCAACCATTCAGTTGAACTAGTTAAAATCTTTGTTTAATTCCTAACTATCCAACTATTATAGCAAGAATCTAGTATTTGTCAACCGGTTTCTAGTACTACAGTTGCTAAAGAGTGCATATTTGTGTCTGAAATAGTGACATGAGTGCTAGTAATTTGCTCATTTTCCATCAATTCTTTGAGCTTTCCTAGGGGTGTTAGCACGGGTTTTCCTAGTGAATCTCTATGTATTTCCATGTTTGTAAAGATAACTTCGTTCCTAATACCAGTGCCAAATGCCTTAGAGATTGCTTCTTTGCATACATATTGATTTGCTAAGTATTTGATTGCTTTAGATTCTGACAGATTTTTAAACACATCATACTCATATGCTGTTAGCACTTTTAATGCTAAGTTAGTGCTTCGTTTGTAATCACTTAGTCTACTAATCTCTAAGATGTCGTTTCCGATACCATAAATCATATAATATTACTCAATAACAATGTCTTCCATACCTGCTGTTCGCAGTCTGGTAATGTGTCCAATTTGCCATTGCTTGACATCTAGGCCTTTCATAATACCGAGGTATTGATTACGCAATAGGCTAAATTGATTAGTAAGGTGTGTTAGGTCAATTACATCTTGTTCACTGTCAACAAACTTTTCAGCATCTCTACTGGATAACGCTCTATTGTAACTTTCTAAATACTTACGGAATGTAATAGAACGTACTTTACGAAGTTCTATGTTAAGGTGTTCGAGGATCGCTTCGATCTCTTGTAACTGATTAAAGCGATACTCGGTAAGTCCAGGAAGGGAGGAACTAGCTTTTTCTAGGCTCCCTTTGATCCTGCACTCGAACCTGGCTTCTGATAGTTCTTTTTCAAAATAAGTAATACTGTCAACAATACTACCTAAATCTCCAACAACTTTATTATACCATGTAGCCATTTCTTTCTTCCTTAGTACTCTGCATCGTCTGAGTCATCATCTTCGTCGTAACCTTCATCATAAAAGTTAACGATTGCCGCCTTCATTGATTTATCAAACTCATGAGCGTTATCGTTCAGGTCGGACATCTCAATATGCTCATCGAAAATTCTAAGTAATCTTTCTGCTTCGTGAAGTCGTTCTTTAGCCGCAATATGCGGTCTAACAGAATCCCAAACTTCATGAAGTAATGCTACTTCAGGACTCATCGTTATACTCCTCATCAGTTGGTTCTAATACGTCAGGATCAATATCTTCAATTACTTCTTTCTGTGCAATTGGATTCTGTTCCCACTCGTCTATAACTATTTGAAGTTTCTCATTAGACCAGCCTTTTCTGAACTCTTTAATTTCTTCACCAGTCACTGGTGATGTATATAAAAGTTTGTTGCCAGTCTTAACGATAATGCCTTTTTGTTCAAGCATTTCTACCATACCACTGTACGGGTCCATTCCTGTTTCATATGGAATCTTAATCTGCACACCTTCAAAAGGTTTGCTGTATCTAGACTTCACAACTTTACAAGCGGCTCTAATACCTTGTACTGTAGAAACTTTATTACCGTCCTCATCTTCTTTAAGTTTTAGTTTTTTAATTGCTACTACAATACTTGATGCATATATAAAACCTTGTCCTCCACTGATTTTATCATCAGGGTCAAACATGTCTTGCGATGCATAAGTGTGGTTGGTTGCTACAATGCCAATCGGATAAGGGGCAATCTGGTTAACGGTGTTTCTAACTAAAGACGCTAACGCCTTTGGCTTTCTACCCATATCACCTTTCATGTCACCTTTTTCAAATTGTGCAACGTCTGTTGGTGTAAGTAACATTCCCAAACTATCAATTACAAATAACAACTTAGGCATATCATCATATTCTAGCTCGCCGTAGTTAGTTTTATAGTCTTTCATAAATTCACTAATTGCTTTAGCAACATCGTCAATCATAGAAACACTAATTTTTAATAGTTTATCTGGGGTTGTTTCTACATCTAATGCTTGTAACCATTGTTCATCCAACGCATTCTCAGAGTCAAACAATACTACTTGACATCCTTTCTTTTGTGCATTCCTAACAATGTTACCTGAACATATAAATGATTTACCAGAACCAGATTCACCTGCAAACACAGTTACTTTACCGAGGGGAATACCCCCGGCAAAGTCTCCACTAATTAAATAGTCTAGAGTGTGGTTACCGGTGCTGATCCAATCCCTAGGGTCATGGAATCCTGCACTAATACCACTAATGCTTTTAGTTATACCTGTTCTGAACTTAGTTAAGTCAAATGGCTTCTGCATGATAACTCCTTAAGATGTTGATCTGTTACGGATCAAGTTCAGGATGTCATCTGCTGATTTTTTACCTTTGTCTTCTACTTCTGCCACTGGTGCCACTGTTGCAACTGGTACTGGAGCAGGTGCAGTTTCAACAACAGGTGCTGTTGTTTCCGCTACTGCTGGTGCCGGTGCTGTTACTGGTGCCACTACTGGAGTAGGTGCAGGTGCTGTTGCTTGAGCTGGAGCACTTGATGCCTGAACTGCTGTTGCAGGAACTTCAACGCCATATGGCTTGTAGAAGTTACCCCATTTTGCAGGATCATATAACTCACCATCTACTGAAGCCGCAAACATTTCTGCAATTGCGTTGTATCCTTCGGCAGTTGGTTGTGCTGGTAAGTAGTCGCTTAGATTGAATAAACCATTGGCATCAACAGCCGCTAGTTGCGTTTCATCTAATGAACTATCTTTACGAGCCCAGTTTGATGTTGAATAATCAGCGTATTGCCCTTTAGTAGTTTTAGTAACTCTAAAGTCACAACCATTAACATAATCAGTTGGAATATTTTCCATATCTGGGTCCATTAATGCGGACTTAATAATGTTAAAGATTTGTGGTGAAATAACAAATCGTCTAATTGGGTTTTCAGGTGCTTCCTCGTTTAGAGGACTGTCAATAACAAATCCTTGAAAAATATAAGAACGTTTCTTCCAATATTTCCTGCCCATATCTTCTAATGAAGAATCCTTAAACCAAGGCCTAACTTCCGTTAGTACTGGACATGTGTCACCGTACATCTCGCCACAAGGGACTTGTACTGTAACTGGTTTGTTTTCTCCGCCTACTACACCTGGGAAGGTGAGACGAATCATTTGACGTTCAATCCAAAAGAAAGTATTATTTGTATCACTGTCAGGTAAGAACCTTAGTGTTACATTTGTACCTTCGTCAATATTCCAATGAGGAAATATTGCGTTATCGGATTGCTTGTTGTTGGAACCGGGTTTGGTTTCCATTGATGAGAGCTTCGCTCTGATTTCTGCTAATGAGGCCATGATGTTTCTCCTATGTTGCCATGTTTGCCATGTTCGCCGCAATATTGCGACTGTTACTATTATAAATGCCTAGATAAGAAAAGTCAACCGTTTTTTTAATTTAATATTGACACATTTTTTCTTAACAATAGTATTTAGCAAAAAACCCACATAAAGCGGGTTTTTTTAGGTCTATAAAAGAATTTACTATTTACTGTACTTGATTAATTGTTGGACCACTAAAGAAAACTTCAATTGTAGCTGTACCAGTTGTTGCGCCGCCTTGAGTAATTTGTGCTAGTATATCTGTTTCACTAGCGTAAGTATAACCTGAATCTATTTTGTATTGTTCGCCGTCTGCTTGAAAGCCTGAGAACAATCTATCTGTGTCGCCTGAGTCACCTACTGTAATTTCTGTTGTCGCATTATAAGAAGACCAGTTAGTAGCTTTTGTAACCATTACATTAAGAATTTTTGTATTTGCGGCAACTGAAAACAAAAAGAAATTAGCGCCACTGTTATAATTTACAGTTTCTGTAATTGTTTGCACTTTGCTTGACGTTGCTGTATCCATTTGTAATTTAGTTACTGCTTGATCATCCGCTGTACCTGCTAAACAATCTACTGGCGAAAGGCTATTATTTGCATTCTTTAATGATATGTCGCTTGCTGAGCCAACAATTTTTTTGCCTGCTTTACCAAGCTCAACTGTTGCACTTACTCCTGCAATACCGTAATTTTTTACTGAATCGACCATTTTGTCTCCAAATATTTATATTAGTTATAGAATGTCAAATTGTTCTATGAACTGTTCGTATTGATCTTCTACGCTTTCTGCTACACTTACAGGTACTTCATGCTGTTGGTGGGCACCTAATAAACAACTTTTGATAGTTGTGTACTCATGTTGTGACATTCTGTCCCCGTTATTGAGCTTCTTGCTAATTCCTGATAAGTAGTTACCTAAATGAGAATTGGTTACACTAGTACTCATTTGTCCTACTTGATGTCCTAATTTCGCATATGGTGTTGCAAACTCCATTCCGTCATCTTCAGATAATAAGCTCTTTAGTGATGCAAATGTTTCGTTTGTAACTGCCGTATTAATTATGCTTTCAAAACTTGTTCTTCTTGACATTGCTGTTTTAATAGAATCTATTACGTTAGCAACTTTGTTATCAAAATGTGTTTCAGTAAATTTACTTTCTAGGTCAATGTCATCTTGTAACACTTCTGTATGGGACCTATCTAACACTTGTTCTGTTGCATTAGCATATGATTTAACACCTGCTAACTTAGTAAATGATTTTGTTATATAATCAATGTTCTCTACAGCTAATGCCACATAGCTCTCGTTTTCTTCATTTACGAGACCTGACGTTTTAACATAACGTACAAACTCTCTGAGTTTTCTTTGTTCTGTTGCCATTTCATTAATAGCATTACCAACTGAATCAAACGGCTCTCCGCCATTCTTTACATGTCTTGCCATTGCTCTAGCGGCTTTGAGATTAGTCTCTGCCATTTTAAATCTTTCGTCGCCACGTTGTATAAAGATACTGTGAATATTTCTACTACGTGATCCTCTAATTTCTTCGTTAACTTCTTTTTTATGTCTTACAATAAGTTTAACGTTGTCTAAGCCTTGATAACTTGTTTTGCTACTGCCTGACATAGAACTGAATCCTTCTTTTACGTCTTCAGGTTCTTCAGGACATTCACATCCTGGAACTTTATCAATGTCTAACGTTTCTCCGCCTTTAACTTTACCGCACTTAGGACATTTTGTGCCATAATTACTTAACGTAAAATTGCTTTCATCAATATCTGCTTCTTTTGTATTTTTCATATTTTCTTGTCCTTCATATGCCTTATCTTCAAACATGGAGCCTGGCCAGTTTCTTAAATCGGCTTTAAATGCTTTCAATGCCTCGAATGATTTGTCGCGACTGAGTCCTTGGGTTTGTATTGCTTGAACCATTGATTCGTCATCATCAAAATTAGCGAAGAACCAATTTCTTTCTGCTTCACCTAATTGACCCTTTGCCATGTTTATAATAAACGTATAAGCCATTGGGTATTTATACGAATGATAACCTGGTAAATCATTTTGAAATTCGTTTAGGTCTGATTCTACTTTAGGATCGTTGCGTAGCTTAGAAATAACTTCACCCGTATTACTACATGCCGAACAGCCGTCGCCTTTACACTTAGGACATACTTGTGGATTTCCTCCAACTGGTCTAGTGTGCCTATGTGCTGGGTCGTATTGCTTTTTATCTTTGCCAGTACTGTGAGTGCTACTAGTTGTAGGTCGCTTAAATTCTGAAATAGTATCTACTGGTAAACCTGCTAGTTGCTTTAAAGTGTTTAATGCTTCTAATACGTCGCCCATTGGTTTTTCTGATTTTTGTGCAATGTCTATTGTTTCAGACTTAGGTTTTAGTACCTTGCCAAAAATCTTAAAATCAAAATTCATTAAATAATCGTTTGCTAAGTGCTTAACTGAATCACGTAAATCGTGGTTGTCAAAGTCTTCTCTAACTCCCATGGATACTGTTTCTGTTGCTTTATCAAGTCTTACAAGTATATTAGGTTGCTTGATAACAAACCTCGATGCTTCTGTTGGATCAATAACTGTTTCACCAGCGGAATTTAAGCTCAAGATATCATACCCGCTACCTGCGAGCAAGTTAAATGCCTTTTCAGCTACTAATTCTATGTTTACAGCCATTTAGAATACTCCTTTATCAAATACTATTTATCAAATAGTTAAAGAATCCCTAAGGGCATAGGACCGTCATCATCTTGATCATCCCATTCACGGTCATAATCACCGTAATCATTAGGGTTTGCTAGGGTACTATTAACAGCATCAAATACTTCGTCTTCAAATGTACTAATGTAATGTATCATTCTTATGCAGAGTATCATAGACATAACTAAATCATCATGTTCGCCTGGTTTAGCACTAAAACTATTACCTTTAGCAACAAAGTTTTTAAGTTCAGACAGCAACGGTCTACTGTTAATTGTTATTTTGTCTTGTTCTATTAATCGTTTTAAACTTAAACATGCTTCTACTTTAGTTCTATGTCCTGTAGTAAAACCTTTTCTTGCTCGCCTACCTGATACTTTTTTAGGTTCATGCAAGAAGTCACCTGGAAAACTTTCTTCACCTGTGTCTCTAATTACAAGTAATGCGGCTTCGCCTATACTGTTATTCTCAACACTCCAATAGATTTGCTCCACTTGTAACTCTGTTAGATATTGCATAATATCCATCATTACTTTCATTTGCCCTTCAATAGGCGTCATGTTGTGTTGCCATTCAGCAACCTGAACCATTGTAGGTAATTCAAATACTTGTATGCCTGCGGCATCGCCGCCTGTGCCTGTTGATGGATCTAATCCAATTACATAAGTGCATGTAGGATGTGGATGTTTGTACCAACGCACTTGCCCCATTGTTCTAATAGGATCTACACCAGACATATCAATAAGTTTTAGAGAATTTATAAGTGTTTCATCATATATGACAAATTCACATTCATGCTCTCGCCTAAACCGCTCTTCGCCTATACTGTTACGTTCTTGGTTTGCCCACGCACTATCTCTGTCTGGATGCTGGTCCCATTTAGCTTTATATCCTTTAAAGCCGTTCTTACCTGTACCATCTGGCGTTTCGTTGCCGTATTCATCAAATGTGTTTAATGAGTTTGCCCAAATAGTAGCAAAGGTATCATCATCACTATTAGGTGTGCTTGTAACAATACACTTACCACCTGTTGCTAATGTAGGTGACAGTGACGTCCAAAACTCTTTTGCTATTGTGTTTCTTACAAATGCAAACTCATCTAAGTAAACTAATGTTAAGGACATACCACGTCCAGTTGTTTCAGTTGTTGTACTACTAACTATTCTACTACCATTGTCAAATGTAATACTGCTTTTATTGTATTCTACTACACCTGCTCTAATATGGTCTGGACAACTTTCGTATGAAAACCTAATACGTTGCATAATTTCGCTGGCGCCTGCCGCTTTGTGAGCCGCAACTAATATTGTGCTGTCTGGTTTAAACATAGCATACCATAGCAAATAACCTGCCGCAACAGTAGTTTTACCCATCTGTCTGCCTAGCATGTTAATACTATATCTAAATTTGTTGTAGTTTTTAATGAGGTCTAGCTGGTAATCGTACGGGTCAAATTGCATTTGTCCGTGTACTGGATGTTGTATTCTCATGAAATTTACCATAAAATACAATGCACCATCAACATCGTCACAACATTGCTGGAATTCTTTTATGGTTTTTTCGTCGTAATCGAATATCTGATTAGCTGGTTTTACCAGACTAGTATCCGCTGTTCCTCTAGGCATGTAATCGCTCCATGCTAGTATTTATACGGTAATTGAATTTACTTAAGACGTTGTTGGAGTTTGTCTTTAATAATATTGACTAAAGTTTGCTTTGCATCACTCTTGTCGGAAGGTTCTGGATCACCGCATGGTGATTCATCATCACTATCTGGAGAAACAACTACCATTTCATCTTCTGGTGATTCATCATCTGGGCTAAGTAAGAGCTCTTCTTGTTCTGGCTCATCATTAGCTTCAGGCTCATCATTAGCTGGAGCATTTAAATTAGGAAGTGATAATCCTGCTAGTTGCATGATTTTTTGTAACTCTTCCATATTGTCTGCACTTGCTTCAATACTTACAGAACCTTTATCAGTATTTTTATGCTGTTTAAATTCTACTGATCCACCTTCTGTACTATCTTGAGGTTCTCCGCTAGTAATACCATAAGCATCGCTCATTGCTTCATCAATAGATTCTAATCCTGCTAGTTGCATGATTTTTTGTAGTTCTTCAACTGCTTCTTCTACTGTTTCTTCTTTGTCTTCGTCTTTTTTTCCTTTCATTACTCCGACTGCTTTGCTATATCTTCCTTTAGCGTCCTTTATTTTTGCTTTATCTTCATCGGTGTCCACATCATCATCTTTCTTGCCGTTCTTTTTATCTTGATATGCTTGTAGTCCTGCAGGTAATTTACCTTCATCTACTGGAGCGTCTGTAGTAGGCATAACTGGAGTGATTCCGTCAGCTTCGTACATTTCATCAATAATGTTAAGTAACGTCTTACATAAGTCTAGGTCGTTTACTGGATTGCTCATTTTATTCCCCCAGACTGATTAATTGTTGTTACTTCTTTAGAATCGGTGCTTTGTCCCATGTTGCCTGCGTTATTAATAGTGTCCCATATAGGTCGTAAAGTGTCACCCATTAAGTCATCTTTATCAGGATACTGTCTAAAATAGTCTGCACCTTTTTCTGCTTTAATTTTTTCTAGCTCTGCTAAGAACTTAGCATTGTATTCTTCACCAAAACCATATTCTCTGCCTAGTAAATCTTCATCAATTTCGTAATGTTCTTGGTCTTCGCTGTTAAGTAGTGCATCGTCTTCGGTAACACTTCTGTCTTTATCAGCTTCAACCCTTGATTCTGCTTGTTCTGATTGTAATCGTCTCGGATCTTTAACATCATAACATAAAACTCTATCAGCGTCTAAGCCTAAGTTTACTGCTACCCAAACTTCAAGTATTCTTGCATTAACAGGATACCCAATTATAACATCAGTAGAACAAACTTCTGATATAAGTCTAACACCTTTAGTGCTTGTGAACTCTACTGGGTTCTCTGAAATGGGTTTACGTTTAAAATCTGCTACGCTTACTACATTATACTTTGCTAAGGCTTTCTCAATAACTGCAATATGGTCTGCAGTACAATCAGCCGCAATTTTAATACGGTAAGAGTATTCTTTGTTTAAACTTTCTGCTAAAAAATCTTTAAAGTTCATGGTTGAAAATCTCCTGTTACATGTATTTATCATCTGACTCAAGAAAAAAGGCACAATAAAATGTGCCTTTTTAATTTTGATTGTAACCTAAACTTAACTTACAACTAAGCCTGTACCTAAAGTAACTGTAGCGCCACTAAAATCGTAACTGTTAGCAACCTGAGTACCAATTGCTCTTAATTGTACTTGAACAGATGCCGCATCAAATTGACTTCCATCAACTATCGCATGAACTTGTCCTGCGGCGGCGGTTGGGATAACATACATTAGAGGTTGTAAAACTCCTAATGTTCGTTCAACTGCTTCACCATATGCATCGTCTTCTGCTTGAAGGTCTGCGCCTGTGTCAACTAAAACTGCTACAAGGTTATGTCTTGAAATAAGAGTCCCTGTTACAAATTCGGCAACACCGGATCCTGATCCTTTTGTTTGTGCCATTTTTATTCTCCTGAATTATTTATGAGCAAATTATTTGCTCTATGTTATTATTTATCACTCTTGCCTAAAATTTTGAGTAGTTCGTTGCGATTAAGCGAAGTTGCACTGAATCCAGCTTCACCATCTTTACTTTTTACCCTGTGATCTAGGCTAGCTTTTTTTAGCATTAAATCTACTTGCTTTAATTTTCTATTAATTTTACTGTCTTTAGCCTCTAATGCAATTTTTAACATGTTTGCCGCATTGTTAAATACACTACCAGCCGCCATATCAGTCATGTTCATACCAAGACTCATTAACTGCTCGTAACTTTCGATTGCCTGGAGAGCAAGATCATCCATTTCTTTATCATGATGTTCCATTCCTCTTACTTCAGCTAACGCATTATTAATTTTTTCACTAACACTTATTGCATCTTCTACAGTTTGTATAGTAATAGCGGGTTCAATAGGAGTTTTGACTTCTTGTGATTGAGCGTCTAAGGCTTCTTCTATTGGCGGGAGATTAAATTCTTCTTCAAGTTTCTTGGTCATACTACTATTTATATTATTTTTGTAGTATGTCTAATAAAAATGATTCATGAAGATCAATAATTTGTTCTGATATTGCTTTTTGTTCGTGAGGGAAAAGATGGTTAGAATGTCGTTTTTCTGGACTCTCATACATATCACCTGGTAATTTAATATCCATAATTCGAGTATTATTATTATTGTCTAAAAACAAACTTGAGTCTAGTTCACGGCATTCTGTACGAATAAAAAGAATTTTGATTCCTCGATTTTTACACACATTTACTAGAAAATTTAGATATGCATAACTATCATAATATTTTTTATAAGTAGGTTGGGATAGAAAATACTCATAGGCTATAGCGTTTTCGTTTTCAGGATAATGCACATTTAAGATTTCTCTATTATTAAAGAAATGCGGATCATCGTAGCCTTTGTCTGCATAATGATAGTTACCAGTTGCTTTAAGAGAATACATTATTCTAACACTTGCTGTTAAGTAAAAAAATAAAAACTTTACATCGTTATGATTAGTAATATGGTGTATAACTTTAGCTACAGTGGCATCTATACTAGCACCCTCCCAACCCAAAGAAGTTCCAGGAGTATTATATTTCTTCATTAGTAATTCTACTGCACTTAGTCCCGGTGCGCCGTCCAAATTAATGCGTTTTTTATTTTTGCCGTTTTGATTGTTACTGACTTCGCTGGCAGTATATTGTCCTAAGGGAGTAGTAAATTTACTGAAGCTATCGCCGCCGCATAGAATCATCTATTAGACTCTTTTCTTAGCAATACGCTTTTTTGGATTACGTTTTTTCTTTGTTTGAAATATTTGATCTTCGTTAATTACTTTAAATCTTATGCCTTTGCGTTTGCACCACTCTTGTGCGGCAGTCCACTTAGCGGCATTAATGGCTACTTGGATTTGATTCCTTGAACTCTTAGCATTTTCCATTGTTGTTTGATTGCTAGGCTTAATTTCTATAAGCTCAACATGTGTTTGTCCACTTCTATCAGTGTATTGTATCATAAAGTCCGGGGTATAGTTGTGGTACTTGCCATCCATTGGACTTCTATAAGGTATTTTAACGTTTTCACTTGCCCATTTAATTATATTTGGGTGTGAGTCGCACATTTTCATGAAGGCTAATTCCCAACTACTTCTATAAGTTGGATTTTTACCACCTATATACTTAGTACGGTTTTCAACAAGGTATTGACCGCTTGCAAATTTCTTGCCGTTCATGGCTGGATGATATTACTGAATCTAGTGTTTGCTGAATTTTTAATTGCAGTTGTAATACTTACTCTGTTTCCTGTAGGTCTTATGTTGTTCATAGCATCATACCCATCTTGTGTTAACTTAATTGCTGAGTCTGGATCATCAAAATATACTAACGGGCTAAGTTGTTCTGATTCCGCAACTGCTAATAAAACTTTTGCCATTGTTAATGCCTTAGGCTTTTTGAATCCTGCAACTATTAACTTTTGTGTTACTTGATCATATAACGCACCGTCTATTGACCCAGTAGTAGAGACATAACCGGCAAGAATGTCGGAAGCCGCTTCTGGTAAAGGAAAATCAATTGTACTGTTTACTAAGTATGTTCTGATTGTGCCTTCATCGATTCGATATTTTATGTCATTACCGAACGTATCGTATAAACTTGTTGCCATTATCTATAATCCTACCATTATGGTGTTTTAATTTGGTCTTCTGAACTTACATTCTCATTAATTGCTTCGCCGACCGCAGTTGATACTTTTGCAACAGCCGTTGATACTATAGCGTCTTTAACATTTTGTCCACGTAAAACTGCTGATAAGGCTGAGTCCGCAACATCACCTAATATGTCTTTAAATATACTACCAGAGGAATCTTTTGCGCCTGCCGAACGAGTACCTGTATTTGATGCGGCATAAGTTGCTTCTTCAGCCGATCTAGCAATGGTCTCTGTATCAGGGTTACCAGGAGTCGTAGTATAGGCTGGCTGAGCAGAACGGTCTCTCTTATCAGCATCTTCTGTGCCTAATAATTTCAACGTTCGTGAAGTTTTCATAACTTCCGGTAAGTCTTCTTCAAATAAATCACCTGACAATTGAGCTATACTTTCAAATCTACTGAGATCTTCGTCGCCTAAAGCAAAGTTAAGTTCATTGAATACCGTAAATCTTTCGTATTCGAACTCCATAGAAAACTCTTGTACCTCACTAGAAGAATAATCAATGCCACCTGGTTTAAAATTTGTCATTACTGGATTAAAAATACTATACTGTACTCCTTTCCTGCCATGATACAACACATAGTCTATGCGTTCAAAAAATTGTGCTGAAGCATTTAAGTTATAACCTGTCGCATTAGAATCAAAACCGTCCTTCATATTGACTAGTCCGCCTTCTCTACCTCGATGACCTGCTATATCTCGGTCATCGCCTTTTTGCAAATTACGAGGGTCCATAAAGTGATAAGAGAAATATTTCATAAGTGTAGTTAACCACTCATTGCCTACTGTGTCAAACACCGTTATTCCTACTGGGTTATATGTAACACCTGTATTAACTATTTTTTTCTTGTTGTATTGATTTTTAGTTTCTGTCTGAAATACAACAGAAGGTAAATCAGCAGTTCTAATTAAACTGCTGATCTCTTTTCTAAAATTGTGGGTATCTTTAAATTTATCGAATATGTCTCTGTTAAGAATAAAATTTACATATCCTTCAAACTTCTGCCTCGGCGGATTAACACCTGGTACGAGTTGCGACGCATTTCGGAAGTCCCTTACAAGGAACTTCTTACTGCCGTTTTCGCCGAGAAGATCTAAAAAATCTATGCCCATGGTTGACTCCCCATAGAGCTAATATTACGCTCTAAGTGTTGATTCGCCAGCCGCCGGTGCTGGGCTCAATGCCGAACCGTCTACATCATATTGAGTGGCGTTATCATACTTAATTGACATAATGATTTGAACTGGATCTGTTGCAGTATAGTCTTGATCAGTGTAGTCAACGTTAGTAAGGAAACATCCTTCTAATATCCAATATTCAGTTGCTTCAGTTGAACTACCATCTAACACTTCAATCGCTGTTTGGAACTTATAGTCTGATCCGGCGGATGGAGCTGTTTGTTGGAAGTGGTTGAACTGTCTTTGTAACTGTCTACCGATTGCTTTTGATGTACCGTTAGTCATATCATCCCTTACAGTAACAGTAATAGGATCCCAAGTATGTTTACCTTGGATATATACTCTTGAATTGTAAGAATCGATAACAACTTCTTCATGAGTAATTTTTGGTCTAACTACTGATTGTACGTTTTGTGTAATAACTAAGTTATCACCTGCAACAGCACCACCGAAGCCTTCTAAAAATGTAACCCTGAATCGATACTTTAGTTTTGGCATTAATATGCCTGTTCCGGTAGTACTGTCGCCTGTCGGTACTCCGAACTTGTTTAATGTTGGTATAGCTTCTAGTGCCATTGTATTCTCCTACGTTAATAAAATAATAACGATTATCGTTTATATGCAGATATTTATCACTTTTTGCAAAAAATAGTTAAAGTATGTTATTATAACCACAAAAAAAGGCGCCCAGTGACGCCTTTTAGTGTTTTACTGTAAAGTTTAACTTATGCAGTCGAACCAAGAGTATTTTGTACTCTGATCGGTATGTAAATAAACTCGATTGCTTTGATAGGCTGTATAGCAATATCAATATGCAATTCGTTTCTATCAATCCTTTCAGCGGTGTTATTTGTAGTGTCACAAACTGTAACAAAGTCAAATAAACCTCTTTGAGTAACAAGATTTGATAAGAATCTATCTACTATTGCTTTAGCATCTGCTCTTGTTGACGCATCGTTTGGTTCAAACAAGAATGGCTTAACCATATCGTCAAGTCTTTCTCTTATGTAAACAACTAAACGTGCAACGTTAACTCTGTCTAAAGCACTTACTGTAGGGCTTAAAGTCTTTTGTCCAAATACACTAATTCCTTTTCCAGGGAAGTTAGCAACTGGATTAACCTTATTAGTATATAAGGCGTCTCGTTGACCTTCGTTCAATGAAACTGCTTTAAATGATCCTGTTTTTCTATCAACATAACCAGTTGAGGTAGCGTTACTAACAGCACCTCTTTGGAAACCAGCTGGGGCAAACCAAGGGAAAGCAACCTGATCGTTATACGCTAATGTGCGTAAAGCAATCGAACTAGAAGGAATAACAATGTTAGTTCCGTCTAAATTAGTTGACATACCATGTGGGTAGTAAACAGCCGCGTATGCTGATCCACTTACTAGTCCATCTTCACCGTTTGCTGTTGCAACTGCTGAGTTCTTAGCCCATGCTTGAGTTGAGGTTGAGTCACTTGCTAATCCTAAAGGAGCGTCTGCAATAACAAATGCTGTTTCCTTACGATCAGTGTTTAATGTAATCATCTCATCTAAACATTCTGCGTATCCAGGACATGCAATTAGATTGAACCTATTTGTTTCATTTCTAATGTCTTGGTTTGCAGTTAGTGATGCCTGTAATGCTGTAACAACAGCACCCCTTTGTGCTTTTCTAAGCATTTTAGGTGAACCATCAGCAAAGTTACCACTGTTATCTTCCCATCTAGTGTTAGTTGTTGAATACTTCTTAACATTGCCACCTGATAAACGTTTGTTCCAACCTAATATACCTAAAGGATATAAAGCAGGATTAGGACAATCAGTGTCCATTGCAACGCCGGCGCCTTGTGTTATAGCAGATCTCATGTCAGCAAATATAATTCCTGCTGATGATGTTTTGTCGATGTTCGAAACTAATACCCATCTAGAACCTGCCGCTAAAGCTGAGTTGTACTTGTAGATTTTAGGATAGCTTTCTAAATCGCTACTATCAATCCATAAGTCACCAGTTACAAGTGAACCTTTATCGCTTTGTACTGTTGGCTCTGTAGCCGCAATGTTTACATCAAATGCATATGATTGCCACTTACTGTCAGAACCTTTATAAACAAAATCAATGTTTGTATTATCAACTAAGTTGTCATACCACAATGTATTATTTGCTAAAGTTCCTGTAGGTGCTGTTGCACTTGAAGTGAAACTCAAGTCTCCCCAGTTACTGTTAGTTTCTGACAGATTTAAATCTGCCGCATTAAAGCCTGAAACAGTACCAGCAACAATATTAATGTCTGTGCCTGCACTATTAACTAGTGTGACTTTACCAGAAACATTTGAACATGTTATTTTATCTGCCTGTGTATTTACAGCGTTAGCGCCACTCAAAGCTGAGTTAATCGCTTGTACCATATCATCAATACTTAGATTGCCATCTGAATCGCTATCAAAGTTATACATAGTTACATTAACATATCCACTTGCGCCATTAACAGCAAATCTGTCGTTAATGTTAAGTTTAAGTGCAACAGAACCATTAACGTGGCCTGTATATGTTGTAGTTGTATCGGCAATTGCCGCAGAACTTGAGATAGTTAATGTAGATGCACCACTGTGCCTCTTAAGATTAACTACTGCTGTGTCTGAATTGTACTTGTACCATAAAGATCCAACTGCTGGAGCACCACTGTAATCAGTGTATGCTTCATGAGAATACTTTCTGTAAGAAGCAAGTTGTGTTGTCCATGCTTTAGTAGTTGAGCTATAAAGTTTTAAACCAAGAACTGAACCACTGTTCAATGTGTTAGTTTGTAAGTATAAATCACCTGCCGCTAATGATCCGCCGCCACTTTTAGTAGTTGGAACATTAGTATGTCTAGCAATTTGGAAGTCGCCACTTGTAGCTGAATCCCAACCTGAACTGCCAATCTCATGCCATGCACCTGAAACCTTTTCATAAAGTTTGATGTTTGCCATAGTAACGCCAGCACTTGTTTGGTATACAACAGCATAATTGCCATTCACGCCAACACTAGCTTTAGGTGCCGGAGCGGCGCCTGAAGTTACTTGATCTTTATTTGGTGATAAAGTTGCTTTAATTGCCCATGCAGAACCAGACCATTCTTTAAGACCCCAAGTTGTTGCACTTGAGTCTAACCAGTATGAACCGTTTGATGGAGCCGCTGTTGGAGCCGTTGTTGAACCAGTAAGTTCTGACAAGTCAATATCAGCTCTAAGGACGTATGCTCTATTGGCAATTCCTAAGAAACTGTATGCCGCTTGTAAGCCATACTCGTTAAGTTCGTCTCCGTGTAAAGGTGTTGCCCCGCTTTTTCTAAAATCAGGGTTACCGTAGTTTGTAAGTAATTCTCTTTGGCTATTGACTAAATATACGTTTCCAGTGTTTGCTTGAGTAGTATATGAAGCAGTTGTAGAACCATCCGGGGCGGTTTTATTTTCTGCTGTTGCAATAACAATAAGAGGTACTGTGCCTGTGCCAGCCGCCGCGTAAAAACTTTCGTCTGTTACGGTAATGCTAACTCCAGGTGAGGTTAATGTAGCCATATTGTTCTCCCATTTATATATAATTTGTTATGGATACATGTATTTATGATAAATCAGATATTAGGCGGTATTATAGAATATTGGGTGTTGTAATAAAAGGGGTTCTAGATAAATAGACCTTCACACACTATAAAGGCGTGTAGGCTGGTTATTATCCATATCTAGTCGAATTTTAGCAACTTGCTCAGTTAAATTGTCTAAAGTATCATTGTTGCTTATGATATAATCTACTGGATGACCAACCCAGTTCCATTCACTTTCGTGGACGCTTTTATAACGAGTTTGCATAATCTTTCTATTTACAGCATTTTCGTGTGCCGTTTTTGCAATGTCATACCAGTCTGGTAGCTCGCCACGTTGTACCCAAACAACAAAACCATTCATTGACTTAACTAATGATAGTTCATTGCGGAATCTTGCATCACTAACAACTACACAAGGTTGCTCAGTATGTCTCTTCCTCAGTCTATATTCTAAACTGTTAAGCCAAATGTCTTCATGAAAATGATTGCGGAGTACTTCTGTACCCATGAGTTGTAATGCTAGGCGGGGAGTAAAATTATCTATGTTTAATTTCTTAGTCCAATATAAGTCAGGTGTTTCTCTAAAGTCTCGGCTCTCAATTGTTTCGCCTGCTAACAAGTGTCTATCCCAACCAAAAATTGTTGAGCATAAATCTTTAAGAGGTGCGGCAAAACTGTCTTGTACGCAACCATGATTCTCAACGAACATGTTTGCTACCGTGTCTTTTCCAGAACCTATAAAACCAACCAATCCAATAATGTTCATACTGTGCCCTGTTTATGTGTGCTAGTGATAAAAATAAAAGTTAGCCTATTACAAATCCTAAAGGACTATTGCCTTCTTCCATGTTATGTACTGCCATGATAAGAGATTCCAATTCAGCCTGGCCTTCCTGTTTCATTGCTTCACCGTTTAACACAATGTTGCCGCCTGCTCCTGGAATACCACCCATATATTTACTTCTAGCTTCACCGAGTATTAATTTAGATTGTGCTAGTGCCCAATCAACTAACCATTTGCCTGCATAAATATCACCTAATAATGTTTTTTCAGGGATAAAGTTATGTACGCCGACTGCAACTTCTTCATCAGTTTTGATGTTTCGAAGTATTTGTAATACTTTTGTATTTCTATTCCAAAGAAAGTTATATTCACTACCGAATATACGTCCTATTGTTTCTTTGTATTGAGAGAATGAATCGAATGTTGCTAAACCACCGATTTGGCCTGCATTTAAAAGATACATATTGTTGAATGCTACATCAAATGGATCAAAGTTAGAACCGGTTCCGGAGTTAGTACCAACCCCTCTACGGTAAAGTCTCTGCACTTCAATAACTTCGTTTGGTAATGTATATTCTGTAACACCGGGTTGTGTTTGAATAAAAATTACTGCTTCTTCTACTGCGCCTGAACTAAGTTGTCTATACTTATTTAAAGCTGAGTCAATAGCAATGTCGTAGTGGGCTCTGTCTAATTCCACATCAACGATATCGTCTGCTAACCTAAGTTGCAACTCTCGTACTAGGTCTTCCCTATTATTGTATCCTATTTGATTCTCTGGCATAACACTATTTATCACATTTTAGTGAGTGTTGGTATTTAAAATGACTTTAATATTATCATGTGTTCATTAAATCTACCATTCATTTTGGTGTCTGTAGTTTTAATTTCTTTAAAGTTCTTGTTACATGCCGTCTTGGCTCCTGCGAACATTTTAATTTGTTCTTTAGGCTTTCTAAGGGTTTTTTGTACACTTGTCTGTTCACAATAACCGTGAATTGTGGTGCCTTTAATTGTTATGCCGCCACCTTCTCGTTTCATGCTCTTAGGATCAGGATGTGTAGATTTGTACACTCCTATCTTTCTAGTTTTAGTATTATATGTCCAACATTCGTTACAATAAACAATTTCTGTAGGTGTAATACTTACTAATCCTAACTCTGGAAAATTAATCTTATACTTTAACTTATCAACTATCTTCTCTTTAGACCGTGCTTTAGGCTTACGAGCTTTGCGTGTAGTCGCTTTTGTTTTAATAATAGTATCACAAGCCGTATTAATTGCTTCGTGGTACCCTACATACGCTTTACGCATTTTAAGATCAAAGTTACTATATGCTTCTTTCAGGTCTTCGTCTTTCCACTCAAGCACTTCTAAAGATTCTTGATAACAATTTGCAAACTCATCTTTAATAATTTTAGCATGTGGGCCTTTTACTTCTGGCTGGTACGCAATCATCATTGTGTAAGGATCAAAGTCTTTTATTGATTTCTTATTTTCCACTAACTCATCTAGAAAGTATTCCATTTCCCCACATAGCTCTGCTACTTGGTCTTTCATACGTTCTTGTATGCTAATTACTCTCTTTGGCTTTTCATCTGTTTTTGCGGATTTCTCTTCGACAACTTTTTTACCTTGGCTAATCCATTCAGTTTTTCGCTTCTCAACATGCACAAGGGTTGAGTCTGGTATAAAACCTAATTTTTCCCAAGAATAAAATGTAGTACTAGTTGCGCCAAAGGCGTAATCAGGACATTTAAGTATTGTCTGAATGTCTGCAGGATCCCAACCAGATTTATTTTTAACCCATTCTCTTGTTAAAATAATCTTTTCTTTGTCCTTGATCTCTGTTCGCACAAAGTACTGAACATCCTGGTATGCTTTTACCATTGCATCCTGGTCTGTTATGCCTGCAAATTTCGTCCAGTCTGGTTCAGGCGTGAAGTATACGTTCTTTGCTTTACGTTTTGCCATGTTTATAGAGTTCCTTAGTGAAGCGATATGTTAAACATATTAACACATCTTTTAATGCTGTCAACTACTATATATAAAAATGATGCAAAAATTACGTGATTATATTGGTAATATTCTTAAATTCGGCGTTTTTGCTATGAATGTCCTTCCAAATAGCAACTGTCCGATCTAGTCCCTCATCAAGAGAAACTTTCGGTTGCCAACCTAACTTTTCTGTGATTTTTGCATTAGAACTATTCAGTATAAATATCTCACCTGGACGTTCTGGCTTCTTGTCCCAATGAACTTTTCCTTCCCAGCCAACCTTCTTAGCAATGAGGTCAACATAGTCTGAAATCCTTATTGCATTGTCTGGTCCTAAGCAAAATATCTCGCCAGCACATTTTTCTGGATTACGGATAACTGCCTCCCAGGCATCAAGTAAGTCTTCAATGAAAATGAAGTTACGATATGGCTTACCATAGCCTAAGAATATTTCCTCTGGATTATCTAGCATCTGCCAAATAATTTGTTCTGTTACAAAAAAGTTATTGTCTTTTCTACCGTATGCATTAGTTTGCCTAATAGCAGTGAACGGTAATCCTAAACTTCTGTGTGCATACTCTAAGTATTTTTCACAGCCATATTTTGCAACGGCATATGGTGCATTTGGATTAGGTTGTGTGTTTTCAGTAAACGCAAAAATATCTTCTGGGGTATCAGTACCATCTCTGATTACATCACTGATTGGTTGCCAACCATAAACTTCCATTGTACTTGCAAACACAAAGTTTTGTAAGTTTGGTAAGGTTGCGGCGGCTTCAATTAAGTTTACAGTACCTACATAGTTTACTTCTGAGAAAACTATTTGTTCATAAAAACTATCTTCTACTTCTGTTCTTGCCGCTAAGTGGACAATAATCTCTGGATTAAACTCATGTAGTTGTGCTTTCACCTGTGCATGATCTCTTAAATCATATTCAAGAAACCCTAGTTCATGGTCGTTTTGTAAACGTTCAACCATATGTGATCCAATAAATCCGTCGTGCCCTGTTATAAAAATTCTCATGTATTTCCTATGTTTTAGTTACCCACCAAGAAGAATATGCTTCATCAGTAGTGTGTAAGGTTAAGTTTTCTCGTTCTATAAATTCTGTTACTGCTGGAATAACACCAAACTCTTCAATGTGACTCCTCGCTATGTAGTCGTGTCCTGCTAGTATGCCGCCAACTTTAACTTTTGGATACCACGCATTAATTTCAGATTTAACAGACTCGTATTTGTGATCACTGTCTAAATAAACAAAGTCTATTGTGTTATCAGCAAACGTAGGTGCATAGTTGGTGCCCATTTCTCTTATTATCTTGCTGTTAGTATGACTTAATTCAGTGTTAAATGTTTTAAAGGTTTTCATGACTCTATTGTATAATTCCTCTAAGCTTCGGTTATTTTGAAACTCGAGTAGATTAGGTTTATCGGTATATCCTTCGTATATGTCATACGGGTCTACACCATAAAACGTAGTAGGTTGAAGGTTTTTAATTATAGATCTACTATAAGAACCTCGCCACACTCCTATTTCAAGTGCAATGTTTATATCGCCTAATTGGTGCTTGATTGTTGTTAGCAGTTGTTCTCTATCCATACGTCTATTTATTCGATACTAATTCGAGTTGCCGTAAGTTCTGATAAATAGTGTTATGGGAAAGTTAAAACTATGGAATCCGACTAAGACCAATGACTATAAATTTTTTGATAGGGTAGTTGGTGAACATCTCCACGCTGGTGGAACAGGCATTCATGTACACAAATACATGGGTATCCAAGACGTGGGTGCTTCTACAGACCCAACAAGACCAAGTACAGACGGTGTAACGTCTGATATATTTATTCAAGACTTACTATTTCTAGAAAACAGAGATAGAAAGTACAGCGAGGATATATTCGAAATGATAGGTTCTTACCAGTTACAAGAAAGTGACGGGTTCGACTTAACACAATTTGGAGCATTCCTGGCTAACGACACAGTATTCATTAACTTCCACATTGACACAATGATGGACACTATAGGCAGAAAATTGATGCCTGGTGATGTATTAGAGCTTCCGCATCTCAGAGATGATGCGTTATTAGGCAGTGACGAAGCTATTAATAGATACTATGTTGTACAAGAAGGTGCAAGGCCTGCCGAGGGTTTCGATCCACGTTGGTGGCCTCACTTGTGGAGAGTTAAGTGTGGACCAATAACAGATTCTCAAGAATACAGAGATATACTCGGTACTGGAGAAGATGAAGGTGACTTACGAAATCTACTCAGCAAGTATCAAGATGAAATTATTATTAATGATGCACTATTAGAACAAGCAGAAAATGATGTAGCACAAGACAGTAGAATGTATCAAACTGGTCACTTATATGTTGACCCTAAATCACCAGATAAAGCATACCTCGAACCAAGTGATGGGTCAGCACCAAACGGATTAAGCCTTGTAGGTAGTGGCGCATCGTTCCCAACTTCAGGTACAAGTGATGGTGATTTTTACTTGCGTACAGATTTTTCTCCCCATAGATTGTTTCAAAAGAAAGGAACTAGATGGGTTAAATATGCCGATGACAACAAACGCACATGGGCAACTGCTAATAAAACATTAGCATCGTTTATAAATAACGACACTTATACTATTAACAGTGACGGTGAAACTGTTAAAGAAAAAACAAATCTAAGTCAGGTGGTAGCACCTCGTACAGACACATAGGAGTAGTAAATGTTTGGTTTAGGAAAAGAACAAATGGACAGAGACTCAGTTTTTGAGCAACTAAAAATAGACGAAGGAGTAGTAAATGAAATTTACCTCGATCATCTCGGCTATCCAACTTTTGGCGTGGGCCATCTCGTATTGGAAAGTGACGAAGAATTTGGAGCCGAAGTGGGTACTCCAGTCTCAGAGGATAGAACAAAAGAATGTTTTGAAAAAGACCTCGATACAGCAATCTCAGAATGTGTTGCTTTATACGGAGAAGGGTTTACTGACTGGCCTGGCGTTGCCCAGGAAGTCTTGGTTAATATGATGTTTAACATGGGTCGTGGAAGACTTGGTGGATTTAAAAACTTTAGAAAAGCTCTCGAAGAGCAAGATTGGAAACAAGCAGGAATAGAAGGCAGAGATAGTAAATGGTATAGGCAAGTTACTAAAAGAGCTGAAAGACTAATGGAACGTTTAGAACAGGTATAGTATGACGTACAGACTAAGAGAAAGCAATTTTTTTAAAATATCGGACGAAAATCGTCCTGATCTTGCTGAGCAGTCTGACAGCCCGTTCCCATCAGAATGGGATACCCGTCATAACCCAGAAGGCTTTGTGCTTAGTATTGCAAATGCTCCCAGAAGACATCAGGATAACTTAATAGAAGAATATTCAAAAGACAAAACTGTTATAGATTTAGGAGCAGGATCAGGCTATGCAGGAATTAATGCCTTTAAACATGGTGCAAAATTTGTATATTTTGTAGAATACGATCCGCAGGCTTTCTTAATATTAGATCGTGCATTAGAAAAATTAGGATTTAGTCAAGAGCAATATCGAGTTATAAACAAAGACATAGAAAGATTAACTGTAGAAGATTTTACAGGGCCAGTTCCAGAAGTAGTGTACAGCGAATTTTACGGGCCATGTATATTTGACGAAGGTTTTGTATCTTATACTAGGCATTTAGATAAGTTGTTTCCTAATCTTTATTATGCTCCAGAATTTCAAGCCATGGAAGTTCGTACATGGGACGCTGATTATTCAGTTCCGCCGTGGCCTTACAAACGACCTGAACTATTAGAATCTTTTAAAGTGAAGTTTGCAAACTCAGTATGGGCTTCTCAGTCCATGCCTAAGCATGATCCTATGCCTGAACCGACGCTACCTTATACAACACATGGAATGTTTTATTATAATGCAAACACTAAAAAATTAACTGAAAGTGTTACTGTAGTAACAACAAAACCTGAACAAATGATTGGTTTCTTTCCAATAGAGTTTGGTTGTCATCATGATTATTATTGGATTAACCGTCCAAGGATTGGCTGGTGGGTTAACGAACCAGGCACTTATGTAGTCACAATGGATGTAGCTAATGCATTAAATGGTATGCCTAGAATTATATATCCGGGAGAATTAAGCAATGGCAGGTAAAAATTTAGATTATTGGTATGACGCACAGATAAAACGTTATCTGCTACAACTTGTACGAGTATTCTCAAACTTTCAAGTTAAAGAAATTGTTAAAGGTGCTGAGCGTCTTAACAGAGTTCCTGCACGATATGGTGATATCAGTAGAATGGTAGCTCATATGTTGAAAAACAATTCAGAGAATTCTGTTGCTAATGCACCACAAATTACAGTTAGTGTAGCCAGCATAGGGCAGGCTAAAGAAAGAATACAAGATCCATTCCTAGTTGATACTACTCAAGTAGCAGAAAGAGAATGGGACGTAGCGTCAGGTAAGTATACTTCCGAGCAAGGAAACTTATATACTACACAACGTTATATGCCTGTTCCATACAATCTTAATATACAAGTAGATATTTGGACTACTAATACAGACACAAAATTACAAATACTAGAACAAATATTTGTAATATTTAACCCTGGTATACAGTTACAAGTTAACGACAATCCGTTGGATTGGACCAGTGTGTTTGAAGTAGAATTAACAGATATAAACTGGAGTAGTAGATCATTGCCAGCAGGAACAGACGAAACATTAGACATATCAACATTAACATTTGCTGTGCCTATTTGGATATCGCCTCCTGCTAAAGTTAAAAGACAAACAATTATACAACGCATTGTTAACGACATACACAATGTAGATAGCCTTGCTGACTTAGGATTTGATGGCAGTTATGCTGACTTCTTTGGATCAATTAACGATACTGCAAGTGTTACTGTTACACCAGGCGAGTACAAAGTAAAAGTTATAAGTGGTGGTGCAACATTAGTTAATCCAATGAACGTTGAAGTAAAATGGGCTGACATTATAGAAATGCACGGTGAATTGAGAACAACAAGCAGACTAGAGCTTAATATAAGTGCTGACCCTGAAGAAAGAGAGTTATTAGTTATCGGTAGTATAGCGGCTAATCCAGCAAATCCTAACAACTTAGTATTCAATGTTGATGCTGATACATTACCAACTAACTCATTAGACGCAGTAAATAAAATTATAGACCCAGGTACAAGTAGACCAGGTGATACATTAATTGCTCAAGCAACCGATCAACGATATTTACTAACAGGACCTATATTATCTACATTTGTTGAATGGGGTGGTATCACTGCAAGTGCTAACGATATTGTTCAGTATAATGGTAGTGCATGGTCTGTAGTATTTGATGCTAGTGCAAAAATTGGCACAACTGCACTTGCAACAAATTCACATACATCACAACAGTTTAAATGGACTGGCGTACAATGGATAAGTAGCTGGCAAGGAACATATAACCCAGGCTACTGGAGATTAATACTTTGATTACGGCGGCAGGAGTTGTATTTTTAGCTAAAGACACAGGCAGATGTTTATTGCAACTTAGAAATAGTGACAAGAGATTTAAACACACATGGGGGTTTTTTGGTGGGCTGATCGACAAAGGTGAGACTCCGTTTGAAGCACTTCAACGAGAATTAATAGAAGAAATTGGATTTATGCCTGCATTGAATAAACTTAACCCAATTGATGTCTACGAAAGTAGAGACAAACACTTTTACTATTATAGCTTTGCGGCAGTTGTTGAAAAAGAATTTTCGCCAACGCTTAATGACGAAAGCTCAGGGTACGCATGGGTAGACATAGGCAGATGGCCTCAACCAATGCACCAAGGAGCTAAAGCAACACTAAACAGAAACGGCGGCACCGACAAACTACACAGGATTTTAGAAGTTAATAGTTAACACGTAGGAGTGTACTTTGTCAACGATCATAGATTTTATATGTATTAGGATACAGTCTGAGCTTGAAAAATATGCTAAGACAAGTACGTTGCCTGCTGGACTTTTAGACGGTGTTTTTACTATAGATGATATAGAAGGGTGTATGCAACACTTTACTGCAAGACAAACTAGAATTGCTAGGAAAATAATAAAAGACTACAACAAGCGTACAGGCGAAAGTTTAGAATCGCTTAAAGAAGCACTTAAAAAAGAATATACTGGCCTAGTAAAAAATGCACGAACTAGAGATCCTCAGTTTTCATTTCCACAAATACTTAGAAAATACAGGGCAGACATAAATCCAATTAGAGCATTATATTACGACGCAAGAGATATGGTTAGACGTTATGATCCTACTAGTGAACATCACGTATGGTTAAGTGGAGTAGTAACTGATTTACAGTTTAGTAATGCATTACTTGATGCTTTAGAGTCAGATCTCAAAAAGATAGAGAGATTTATTAAACGATACTACTGGCCTATCTTACAGCACGACCCATCTATTCCATTAGAACTGTTTCATGCAAGACAAGTAAGCAAAGACGGAAAATTCTATGCACAGTTTTTCTTTGATTTGCAATCTTGGGAACCTGAATAGTAATTATTTAATACTTTGTAGTATGCTGTATTGCGTTTCATACGCATCATTATGTTTCATCTTTAACACTTTAACAGGAACATTATTAATATTTAATATATTGTTTACCTGTTCACGATCTTCCTGGAATGGATCAAACCCCATAGCATCCATATTTGTGCTTTGCATATCATCCTGACTAACATAGTCATCTTCTAAATGAATGAAATCCAATGCTAATTGTCGATTCTTAGTATGCTTGAATATTACGTTAGCTAAGTCTCTGTGACTTATCCACTGTTCTTCTTGTAGAGTTTGGGCACTCTCAATGAGGTTAATATATTTTCGCATGTCGTCCATACTGTTATTTATCGTTATTTGCTTGTAGCTATAAATACGCCATTCCAGTCTTTAGGCAAGTCTTGTGTTAATTGAAATTCACAGCGTTCAATCCACATAGCATAGTAGCCTTTCATTTTGCCTTCAAATGCATCTGTTAACTTTTCGCATAAGTTAATTGCTCTATTAAACTCCTGATTGAGATAATGATTATACATGTCTTCGTGCATCTGTTTTGCTTTAGCATACTTAGTTTTCTTAATATCAAGTACTGTGTATATTTCTATACCGACTGTTTTTCCTTTTACTGCTAAGTCGTCTACTTTTAGATAAAAGAAATCGTTCTTAGTATGCTTATATGTGTCGCCGCCCACAAGGAGTAAACAGCCATACTCTTTACATTTGCTTTCTATCCTCGCGGCAGTACTAACTGCATCTCCGAGTATGTCATATGAGTGTCTTGCAGTAGAGCCCATTTCCCCAATATAGCCGAGTCCAGTATTAATACCAGCACCCATACCAATAGGTGGTCTGCCTTCTTTAACAATTTTATTATTAAACTCTTCAACTGCTTTAAGCATTAACAGTCCTGTTTGGACTGCACTCTTAGGATGGTCTGGATCATCCATAGGAGCATTATGTATATGCATACTAGCATCGCCGATGTACTTAATCACCATACCGTCTGCATCAAGTATAGGTTGTGTTATTGCATCCATATACCCATTCATTATTTCTGTTAACCCTTTAACATCATCGCCAAAGCTCTCGCCTAGCGGAGTAAAGCCACGCAAATCTGAGAAGCATATACTTACTTCTTTTTTCATTCCGTCTTTGATTAGTCCTGGATTTTCTTGTAGCATACGCACTACTGTCGGAGAGGCATATCCTGCAAATTGTTTTTGTATCTCGGCTCTTAGTTTAAATTGTACATAGAAGTTGTTAAACGACGTCTGTGTGAACACTAGGAACCCTGCTAGTACCGGGAAGGTAGCATCAAACAATACTAAGTTTGCTGTATAAGAATGTATACTATAATACACAATTCCTCCTAATACAGCAATAACAGTTGGCATACTTGCCCATATAGGTGCTTTATATACTACAGTCATGACTAATAGCATAGTCAACAACGCACACAGAAGCTCTGTAACAGCACTTAGCTGGCTACGGGTTATATTGGCCCCACTTATAATATTCTGTAGCATTTGGGCTTGTATATGCTGTGGATAGAGGTTGCCTCTTGGTGTTGCTACAGGGTTTGCAATACCTTCTGCTGTTACTCCTACAATAACAAACTTTGCACCCATATCTGGTAAACTGGTCGCATCTGTGTATTCTATTTCTTCAAAAGTATTGTTAAAGCGAATGTAAGTTGTGCCGTTTGGTTGGGTTACAATAGGATCGTACGGAGGAACTGCAATCTCTTGCACCCCTATTTCTGTTGTTTTAATTATATAACTAGGCTTGCCTGAATTTACTCGCAACATCTCTATAGCAAAACTAGGATATAGTTTACCTTCTACTCCTATTGCTAATGGATATGTTCTTGTTTGGTTGTCTGGCTGTGGTGCAGATGCGTTAACACCGATCCCTTGTGCTGGTTGCTCTAAAAGGTTTATATTCGTTACTAAGTTTGGCCATGTTAAGATAAAGTCCTGTGCTGGTAAAGGTCCTATTGTGCCTGTACCAATGTGAGGACCTGTAGTTTTGACTCCTTTGGAACTTGGGGTTTGGGATAAAACTATGCCGTTGCCTTGTATCCATGATGCAAATACCTCGTCTCCGTTGAATCTATCTTGCTCAGGAAACATAATAGTAAATCCTATTATGCCTTGATTCTTTTGCCTGATATCGTGTAAAAGTTGAGCATACGTTGTTCTAGGAAAAGGATACTGTCCTAGCGTTGCTAAACTTTTTTCACCTAAGTTAATTATAACAACGTCTTTACTGTCTACTATAGTATCTAACTGCTGGTAACTGTCAAACACCTGTCCTCTTAGACTTTGTAAGGGGATAGGATCGAATATTTTTAGTACTGTTAGAAGTACTATCGTCAAGAATACTGCATAACTACTATATAACCATTTCATAGTTATATTTATGTATTATTCAACGTCGTTCAGTGGATTTTCTAGTATAGTTGTTATTTTTTCTTCTAACTCTTTACGCATTTCTCGTTGTTCGGAATCCATCTCTTTAAAACGTGTATTCATATCACGTTCCATAGCATACACATCATTTCTAATTTCTCTTTGTGTGTCTGCCGATGTCTTTTCAGTTTCCCTTGCTAAGTCCATTGCTACTTTAGTTTCATCTCTTGCGGCATTAATATCTTCCCTTAAATCAGTTTTAATGATTTCTGTGAGTTCTGTTAGCCTAACTAACTCTGCCTGAATTGCTTCTGGTTGTAAGTTTGCTAATGTTTCTTCTGCTTCAAGCAAACGACTATAAAGTTCAAAGCCTCCCCATAGCCCACCAATTAGTGTACCTAGCAACGGAAGTATAAACATCATTTTACTGCCACTCATCTTTACTCCACCAACATCTATCTCTGCCATTTTAGTTCTCCTGTAATTCTTTATATTGACTGTATATCATTTCTTTTAATTTTTCTTGAGTTTTACCAGCCATCATATAAAAACTCTGAACATTGTCTGTATTTTTTTGCCCTGGGTACACTTGATCACTACCATACCATTGCTGTTGGTCTGCTAGTTGCATTTGTGATGTGTAATCGCTAAAGCCTGCTGTATATCCTATATAAGCAACTGCAATAGTTTGGTCACCATATTGTGCTCCATCTCCTGTGCCTTGTTGTACTGCTTGTAATTCTGTTGCTAAGTTTGCCGAAGCAACTACTGAACCCATTCTGTCTGCTAAACTTTCTACTGCATCAGTTTGTTTTTGTTCTTGGAATGTCTGTTGTTGCACTTCAAACTGTGTAAATGTAGGTTGTTCTTGGCTTAAAAATTCAGTAAGACCTGTACCAGAAGCAATAGCATCAGTAAGGTTATCGCCAAAATCTTGTGCTGTTTGTGATAAACCTCCTGAAGATCCATCATCAAAACTCTCTATAAACATTTGTGCTTCTTCTTGCTCTGTTTGAGTCTCAGCAAACTCTTCAGCAACATCAAAGGCGCTTAGACTAGGTCCTGCGTCTATATTTGATATATCTATCGAACTTTGTCCTAGTTGATCTTGAGCAAATAGTAATGAAGTATCGTCGCCTGTTGAACTGCTTTCAACTAACTGTCCAGTAGATGATGAACTAGATGATGAACTACCGTCATCATTTTGGAAACTACTGCTACCGTCTTGTGATACGCTTCCATCTTGTTGTGAGCTTCCATCCATAACTTGCACACTTTCACCTGAACCATCTGCAAGAACTTCTTCCACAATATTTGCTGTTGCTGAATCTGAGAATTCTATTTTCATTTCTGAAACTGCCATGCTCATTCCGCCACCCGAAGGTTCCCAACTATTATTACTGCTAAAACTACTGCTACTTCCGGAATCATTAACAACAGATGAACCACTGTTTGATGTAACTGGACCTTTTTGTGATGATGCTATATTATTCACTGATTTTGACTGAGATTTTTCTCTTGTATCTTCTCTATCTTCTTCTCTATCTTCTTCTGTCTCAACACGACTCTCATCTCTTTCTTCATTAATATCAATATCATCTAATCTTTCGTCTGTCTCTGACATTATTAACTCTGCTAATTCTTCTTCGTTAATTAATTCTTCAAATGCTTCGTCGTTTAAGAAATCTTCTAATATATCTTCTTCTGTAAATTCTTCTTCTGTGAATTCTTCTTCACGTGCATAGTCTTCATCATACAATTCTGTTTCGTCTGCATAAAATTCTACGTCCTCGTCATACAGCTCAAAAAAGGCTTCTTCGTCATCATGTTCACGGAAAAAATCTTCCATAGCACACGTTGGGCAATCCTCAGCACTACGTTCATCTCCTTCTTGAGCAATTAATCCTATAAGGTCGTCATGCTCTGCAAAGCCATCAGCAACTAAGTCATAAGCCATTTCTGCATCTATTGAGTAATCATACTCTTCCCAAACTATTGTTCCTGTATCATCAAACGCCACATCTGTACCGTACCATTCGTCAACTTGCTCTTGACCAAATTCAGCAACGTCTACTTCATACCAGTCTGCCATAGTCATTGTATCTTCCCAGTTTTCGCCGTATGTGCCTTCCATCTCTGATTGCCACTGTTGTTCTTCTAATGCCCACTGAGGATCATTCTCCATAAGCCAATCTTCTTGTGTATCAAACACATCATTATGTACATTGTAGTCATAAGATTCACCTAACTGCTCATCAACTATATCACCTGGGTCGTGTCCGTTGAATTGGATAGACGGATCTAAGCCTAATGCAAGTAAATCATCTTCGCCCATTGTTATGAGTACTGCATCTTGTAGACTAAGACCTTGGTCAACTAACATTTGTTGTTCAGGGTTAAGATCATCATATTGGATATTCATATCTTCGCGTGGATCGTATCCACATGCGCCGCAATCTTCGTTCTCTGAGGCATAGGCATCACGACCATCGTCATATCCATTGTATCCAGCATCATCATACAATTCTGTCCCATCTTGTGAACCATCGTCGCCGAGTGAATTATCTTCATAACCGTATTGATCTTCATGTGCTGTATTTGAATAGCCACCATCATCCATGATATAGTTATCATAATATTCAGGGTCGTCTGTCATCATAGCCATTGCATCTTGTTGTAATTGTAATTCTTGTGCATAGTAAGGACAGTTAGCATCTGATAATTGATCTATATCGCATTGTTGTTCAAATTGGGTTTCTTCGTAGGCTTGGGCATACCCAGGACAATATTGCGAGTAATGAACATCATTTACACATTCTATACCAAATTGATAAGCAGAATAGCCTTCACAGTCTTGAGAGAAGCCAGGATTATTTACACATTCACTAGGCTGACCTTCACCATTTGGGTTATATTTAAGCACACCGCCGTCTTCTAGTGTTCCTTGATCCAGACTATCCCAATTAGAAGTAGAGTCATTAGTATAAAGTATAGCTTGAATATAATTAGAATCATCAAATTGAGCTCCTACTACAACATTATGATTCTCTATATCAAGTTCTCTGTAACGAAACTCAAAAGTGTCTTCATCGCCTTCACAGCACCACGCAGGATCAGTCAACGCAAAATTAGAGCCGTTGTGATCGTTTAATATAACTTCAAAACTGTTACTTGATGGTCTGTTATATTCTTGCATAAAGTACCAACCAAAAACAACATAATCATCAAATGTTTGATACATCATTTTAGATGCAACAGAGCATTCTTGTCCTGAAGAATATGACGAGTTACCTGGAAACATCTGGGCACAGGCTCCTGTACCTGTTCCTCGAATAAGGTCTGTCCAGAAAGGATATAAAGTTTCGTCTTGATAAGGAAGTGCTTGTGGGGTATAATCAGAGCAACTAGAGCCGCCTGAGCTGGAGTCATCCCATCTCAGCAATTTTAGACAACCATTTGTTCCCATTACAGTTCTTGTATATTTCTGGCCTTGCCAGTCAAAGTCAAATCCTATTGAAATAGGACCGCAACTACCATCATCAGCCGAAAAGCATTCTGTTCCTGTATTGTAGATATCGTATAAGGTACTGCCATCGTGTCCAATAGTAACTGAACCGCCCATAGTGACATCCGCGTTACTGTTAGGTGATACTAACGCTATTAGTAGCAATACTGCAAGAGATGTTAGATGTTTGATTGCCATTTGTCCTCACAATAGCCTTTACTTTTTTTCGGTTTTTTCCCTGATTTCTTAGTGCATGTTCTCATAAACTCATCAAAGTCTTTACCGCCGTTTAACTCTTTAGCATCTTCCGCCGGTCTTTTAGAAATCTTTTTTCTGCCAAACCAACCTGTTTTAGCGTCTGCCCTTTCATCGCTGTTATCAGCCCAGGCTACTGTAGCTTCAGCACCAATGGCACCCATGTAAGGACATGGTGTTCCAGCCATTTCCATTGCTTTAAATACACGTTCGTCTTGACACATTAAACTAACTGCCGCTACTTTCATGCCCATATCGTATATAGTTTTAGAAAGTTTAATACGTTCACAGTTCATGTCTCTAACTGACTTACCACCACTTAGTCCAAATACTTGTCCTTGAAAAGCACCTGATATACCAGTTGTACATAAGTCTTGAGAATAACTTGACCCAATGCTTGGTGCTATAGCACTAGCCGGTGGAGCCTTTGTTGTTATCTCTTGCTTAATAGTTTGGTTAGTTTCATTTTTGTTAATGTTTTCGTTCTTGTTGTTATTGTTATTCGTGTTATTATTGGTATTGGTATTGTTTGTTTCTACTTTACTATCACTAGTACTGGTGCTAGTATTGGTGTTATTATTATCGTTTGTATTACTGTTGGTGTTGGTGTTGTTACTGGTCGAATCTGAAGTTGAATTGTTGGTGTTCGTATTATTATTCGTGTTGCTGTTCGTATTGGTATTATTGCTATTTACATTTTGGTCAATGGTACTATTGTTTGTATTATTATTAGTATTGGTGTTATTTGCAGAACTATTGACTGTTGAATTGTTTGTGTTGGTGTTATTGTTGGTACTGGTTGAGGTATTATTGTTCGTATTATTATTCGTGTTGCTGTTGGTGTTATTCGTTCCACCAGATGAAACATTATTGTTGGTATTGGTACTATTGTTTGTATTACTGTTGGTGTTGGTGTTATTATTGGTGTTCGTATTGGCGTTCGTATTATTATTCGTGTTGGTACTGGTTGAGGTATTATTGTTCGTGTTATTATTCGTGTTGGTGTTGGTGTTGGTGTTGGTGTTCGTATTGGCGTTCGTGTTATTGTTGGTACTGGTGTTCGTATTATTATTCGTGTTATTATTCGTATTATTATTCGTGTTATTATTGGTATTGGTATTGGTGTTATTGTTGGTACTCGTGTTGGTGTTCGCGTTTGTATTATTATTGGTGCTAGTATTCGTGCTAGTGTTGGTGTTGGTGTTGTTATTGGTCGCCGTACTGGTATTGGTGTTCGTATTATTATTCGTGTTGGCGTTCGTATTGGTATTCGTATTGGTATTCGTATTATTATTCGTGTTGGTACTCGTGTTGGTACCAGTAGTATTCGTAGTCGTGGTATTCGTAGTAGTGGTATCACTTGTACTAGCTTCACAATATTCTGTTCCTGCTGTACATGTACCTGTTGCCTGACCTTCTGCTGTAATAGGTAAACCAAAAAAGACAATCATGCCCATGACTGATAAAAGTTTTTTCATCATTTTCTCCGTGCAAGGGCAAGTGTTTTGTTTGGGTAGCTTGTGTAGTGCGTGTGTCGTCGTACCCTGTTTGTATATGTATTTATCAAAAATGAGACCAGTCTCAGTTTTAACCATAAAAAAAGGGCAGTTTACACTACCCTTAATTAGTTCATAATATTATCTTGAAAGAATATTACTACGAGTCGCACTCTGCAGGATTGTCGTTACAGTATATCATGATACTTTTTACAAGTGCCTTGATATCCTGATCCGCCTGTTTCTCATCTGCCCTTTTCGAGAACAGGCGAGCTACTTTCCCGCTGAGTCGTCTTTATCTTTTTGAAGTTCGTCAGTTTGTTTATCAACTTGGTCTGCAACTGTGTCTATTGCGCCGGTTGTAATATCCGTTGCTACTGTTGCTATGTTAATAACGTCATCTGAAACTGCTGTTACCATTGTGGCGGCTCCGCCTACAATTGCATCAACTGTTCCTGTGACAATCTCTGTTCCTGCGTCCCAGGCCCCTCCAACTGAGGCGCATCCTACAATACTTGAACAAAGTACTACTACGAAGAACGAAATCAAATTTTTCATGATTAACTCTCCTTTTATAAAGTTATAAAGCCAACTGCTATTATAACATATATATTTATCAACTTGTTAGTACATACTAACCGGATTATGACAAATAATCTGCATTATTATACTCTTTATTTGCGATATCATATAATTCATAGTGTGTTAAAACTATAAACATTAGGAATATAAACAGTAAGATAGAACTCACAATTAGATAAATTATAAAAGGAAAGAAGAATGTAAATATTGATATGTGTGCAAACAATATTGAGTAGACGTAAAATTTAAGGCTGTTACTGTATTTCTTCACTGGTTGATGTAAGGTTTTCTAAGAAATCAGCCCTATGCCAAGAGTAATCAACTAAAATATCAATCGTAAGGACTATTAAGACTAATGTCATGATTATTGATAGATATATGTTTATGGCCGCGGTTATCTTTAACCACTTGATCATATGTTTCATAAGTTATATTATACACGCTTTATAAAACGTGTCAACCGGTTTAGTCGCCTTGGGTTATACTAATCGAACAGCCGCCAACAGTTACACAGGATTGGGTAAGTGTATAACTTTGATTTGTAGTGCCTTGCTGAAGTAAATCTAGTGTTGTAGGATTGGTTCCGTCTAGAGAAATTGTAGCAGAATGGGCGCCGGCGCTCTTTTGTTCGATGTCAACTATGTTGCTGTCATTGTTTATTGTTAGATTAAGTGTTTTGTTACCATTGGCCCATTGCTGAGCAAATACATCGTTGCTGTTACTATATAAGTTTACAGTCATACTATGATTAGTACTACTGCTATCCATTTTTTGAGAACCACTAAAATCATTGTTACTACCGTGAATGTCTAACCTGAGAAAGTTGCCGCCGGGTTCGTAGTTATCATAATCAAATGTTGTATCGTCGGTGCTGGATAGATAATATCCTTGCCCAAATAGAACATCGTTGTTATTGCCCGATATATGGAATTGAGCATCGTTTGCGTTACATGTTGAAAAACTACATTTTTGTCTTATTTCTATATTGTTATTGTTGCCGTCTAAGTCTCCGCCCCAAGAATAGCCCGACCCCCATGCATCTGTCCAGCCGATATCGTTATTCTTACCTTCTTGTTGTAGGTATATAGTATTATTGTTTCCGCCTACACTGAAGTAAACACTATTGTCATTGCCTGCCTGTACAACACTAAAAGTGTTGTAAGTATCGCTTGTTACTAATCCCAATTTAACGTCAACACTATTATCGTATCCGCCTTGGGCTATATCAATAGCTACATTGTTGCCTGTTTGTGTTATCATAACATCGTTCTCATTGCCTGCTTTGGCGCCAAGTGGTATTAATAAAAACATTCCCAATATTATATACCCTAATACTAATAACGGGGTGTCTTTAGGTTTCATATTATTAAGTTTATCGTCTATGTTCATTAGAATAAGGTTTTCCATTGTGATGTGGGTAGTTCGCCGGAGTGTTCTCTGCGTATTCTTCTTGCATTAGCATCTATAACAGGTGCTATACCGCGTCGCCATTGGCGCCACTCTTCGTCTGTAAAACTATTTAGCCTTTTAACCTCTTTTACAATCAGTTGCATACGCTTGTCGTCGTCTGTTTCGTTATCATAACTTTCATCAATGTATGGAGCAAATGTTTGCCAGCCTATTGATTTCAGGTATTTTAAGAAACCTGGTACTGCAACAACTATAAAGGCTTGCTTAAACCATATAGGTTTATATGTTTTTTCCGTAAAAAATATGCCGCCGCGTACAAAATCAGATGAGCCGTCTCTAGGTTCATCGTTATCACTTTGATATATTGTTTCGGTGACTAATGAGAAGGATGTATTCGTGTGCAACAGGGTGTCGTTGTCATCTGGAAATGCTATATGTCTATTTCTAACAAGACCTTCGTCGATATGCAAAGGTAAATTATCAATTAACCATTTAGTTGCATCAGGGCGGGTTTTCTCTAACCCTAGTTGCGCCGAATGTATTGCCTTGTTATTCCGTAAACTAACTAATCCATCTTTCAGTAAGTTGTTGTGTACTAGCTCTGTAACTAATTTAGTTCTGTGCCATCTAGCAACATTATTAAAACATAAAAATGTTTTTGGTGGTATATATTCTGGATCAAAATCTGGTACTTCTACTGTAGCATCAAGTGGCATCCAGGTGGTGTTCCACCAAGTTAAGTCATACCAATTACCAGACATAATACTAATAGGGGTGTCTATTTGATTTTTATCACAAAAATCTTGCCAAGGCGTTTGCATGTTAGCCGCGGATGTGACGTAAATAAAGTGGGCAGGATCTATCTCAGGCATTGCTGTTGCTAGTAGCTGTACTCTCAATAAACCGTCAGTTTGTGCTGTTTCCATTAAGTTATAACAGAGAAATCTAGTAGTTCCTTGTTTTCTTAACAAATTAACATATTCTACTAATTCCGAAACACACATATGGCCAATTGAGATTCCGTGCTCAGGTCCAGCATATAATAAACCAATTTTCTCAGCATGTTCTGACCGCAGTAGTTCGGGCCAAACTTCGTGTAGTTCTTTCCAGCAGTCAACTAGGTACTTAAAACTAGGTAATTTAGCATGGCTTACTTGTTTCCAGCTGGTGCCGTTATACTTTTCGTAAGGGATATTTTCTGAGAGATCATTTAATGATAGTAAATTAAATGCAACAGAAGAGCTGACTTGCACCGTTGTGCCAAAGAAAATAACAGTATGTGCCCAAACAAGCGGCTCTCTGTGCTCCGGTGTTAAGTGCAATACAATATTTTCAGTTTCTATGTGTCTAACTTTTAAGCCTGCTGTTTCTAATGCGTGAGTTAACTCAATTTTAGGGTCTTCTGAAACAATTAGTACTCTTGTACCTAATTGCTTTGCTTTTTTAACATACGCAAGTGTGATGTCTGTGGTCATATACTATCCGCTTTGTTGTCTGATAATAATATTTATACTTCCGCCTGTTCCTATTGATATTAAGCCGGTCTTTCCGTCTACATCTGTTTCTATAACTGCATTAGAAGATATTGGCAACCTAATGCTAATTATACCACTGTTATCTCTATAAAACCATATTGTTCCTGCCCCTTGGTCGACTATAGTGTTAAATGAAGTGTTCTTATCGAAGCCTGGTGCTGTACCTGTTATTTGTGCGCCATCAAACGAACCGCTTTCGGATTGGTCTGATCCTTTCATGTCTGAAGATACTTCAAGTACATCTAATAAATCCTGTAGCAAATCTACATCAAGAAAATTTATGTCTAGTTCAGTAAATTCTAAGTCTGCTTCTTCGTCGTCATCTAGTGCATTTTCTTCAAGTAAGTCCACATCTAAATCAGTAAAAGCAAGATAGTCGGCGCCACCGTTAGCTTCTGCGGCTTGGTCTGCTATTGCTTGCTTGATCTCTTTTGGCTCACTTACAATAAACATGTTATCAATCATATTAAGATTAATGTTTGTTAGGACAACCGGATCTGTAGGACTTGTTTCATATGTACTAACCATGGCACTCATGTATGCTTCATCAAGTGTTACTACGCCACCTGCATTAGTAATTGTTATACTTCCACTTGGTGCACAGCCTTCTTCTAATGCAACTGTGTCTGTACAGTCTTCGTCTGGTAATAGTATTACTAGACTTCTGCCTAGTTCGTCAACCGTAGTAGTGAAATCTGTTCCACGAATACCTATTGTAGCAGTTGGTGTTTCGATTGTTATGTTTTGTTTTGGGACTAATCCTAATCCGCCTGTGGCAAATCTTGCTGTACCTTGTACAAAATTTAATGCCATTCTGCTTTTACTAGGATCTGGATCATAAACATATTCGTTTATTTCCATAAAGGTGTGTTCTGTAAGACTAACTTGCGTTTTGTCGAGAAACTCAATTTTTAGTCTGCCGTTCTCTGTTTCAATGTTGTCTAGACTTTCTATGCCTCCAGAAAGAGTTGCAACCAAGCTCTCGCCTGTTTTACGCTCAATAGACCCAGGTGCGCCGTTTAATTCAGAAACTGTGCCTATCTGGGCATTGACTCCAAAACTAAACAAAACACACATGACTCCTGTAACATATTTCTTAATCTGTTTGTGTGATTGTAATTGTAGCATTTTCACTATTAACATCAAGATTCATTTCGCTGTAACACGAAGTTATACCTGTGGCACATGTGCCTGAGCTTTGAGTTAAGCTATACGCGGCATTACTACCATTATGTAGAACATATATTTTATGATATGCTCCGTCACTTTGACTAGTTGTCCACGTACTATTACTACCTGTTATATCAAAGTCCCACACAGCATCATCTGATTCAATATCTACAGAAGTAAACACGTTGCTACTTCCTAATATATCTAGATCAAAATCTAATCGTTCTGCCGCAACACTTCCACCTACGTCGATATCAAATGTGTTTGAGTCACCAGTTACGTCAACTAAAAAGTTTGCGTAATCGGTACTCCCACTTGCACCTAAATCCCAATCCCATACGTTACTGTCTCCAGTAAATACAGCATTGATAGTTGCATTATCACTTATAAGCGGTCCAAAGAACTTGTTCAAGTTACCTACTTGATCTAAGTTAAATGTAACCGTTCCACCAGTTATAAGAAAGTCTGTAGCTGACGAAGTATCACCAGCGACTTTGTTACCATAACCTTGTTGGTCGATTGTTAATGTAAGAGTTGTACCTTGTTGATCAAGTAAAATTTCATTATCAGTTGTACCTGCCGCGGACACTATGGAGGACATTGACATCGTCACTCCAAATCCACATAATGTAGCTAATAATAATTTATTAATCTTCATTTCTTCTTCTCCTTTTAGCCATCCACTGTGCTAGTTTTTACAGGGGTAATTATAATCTCTTCGATGATATTGTTCGCCTCTAGCGTCCAGAATCCTCGTTGATCTCCTTGTTCAATCATTGCCAATACTGCGGCCTCGACTGCACTTCTTACTGCCCATGTAACACTTTCGTTTTGTGTAACACCTGTTTCAAGCTCTAATAATTTAGTATCCATATCTAGAAATCGGAAAACATCTGCTCCCATTCCTACGCTCAATATTGTCTTGTATGTCTGTACATTAAGTAACACTTCGCCAGTTAAAGTACTAACTGCTCTTAATGATACTACCACTGAGTCGCGTCTATATTGAGCACTGCCGCCGATACCTAAGTACCTCGCACCATTGCCGCCTGTTTCCACGTTGCTATCATACCCAACAATGCCGCCTTCTAGAATCATTCCCGCAAATAACATAGGTTCTAGACCCGGTTCTTTCTCATTGTTAGCTTTAGCGTACTCAGTTCTTGTAGACCTTACAATCTGCCGTTCTCTGACAAGATTATCTAGTCCCAAGCCTCTTTCTACCACACGGAACCAAGTACCGTTACCGGTATCTCCTGCTCCTGCGGCTTTTAGTGCATCAATTAATAAAGGTTTAGCACCCTGAGTAACTGCTGTACTAAACAAGGCAATATTGTCTTTCTGTTTACGTTGCCCTGTTAAATCTGTAAATTGGTAAACTGCTACTACTGGCATAGTTTTTGCTGGTGGTAGAGCTCGTAACTTTGCATACGTCGGAAGCTCCACTTGTACCGGATCTTCAATACACTCCATAAAGCTATCTTGACACCAATCGTCTTTAACTATATTAGTAGGCAAGGCGAGACTAGCACATCCGCTAACGATCAAACCCAAAACTAAGATAGGCAAAAGTGTTTTAAACATTATCCTATATTTCCTACGCCAACAGGTATGTCAATTGTAGTTATACTGCCATCTGAGGAAACAATAGTTAGACGTATAATTGCAATTCCGTCATCTCCAATAAGTCTTTCATATGTAACTGTGTTGCCCTCGATAACAAATTGGCCAAAATCTGCACCTTCTTCATTGCCAAACATGTTATCAACTAACTGCTTAGATAACTGTGAATAGATTCTACTTTCTAGATTTCGTAAAAACTTATTTAATGTTGAGTTGTCTTCTTCTCTAGCAAGTCTTAGTAACTCAGCTTCTATGCTTTCTTTAATTTTGTCTTTCCTGCTCTTTTCTTGATTCTCAATAGTTAAATAGTGACTACTAGTACCTATACCTGAGAAACTAGGGTTCTTAAACTTCATCACAAGTTCGTCAGCACCTACCGTTGTAGATACTAATATAATACATGCAAGAACTATGCCCCTAATATTAATAATTTTGTTTATCATTTTATCTTTCCTTCTAACTTCTCTAATTTTGTTTTTGCGGCCGACTCTTCAATAATCTTTTGGCGCTCTCTATACTCTAAGACTACATTAACTTTTTGTTGTAGTCTAATCATATCCTGATCGAGCATTCTTGTTTGATCTATAACCTTGATTAATGCAAAATGCATTTTTTCCAACTGCGGCTCTATTTCTGCGCCAATAAAGTTCCATATATAATAGATAAAATAGCCAAGCCCTACCATCATTACAACAGGGAATCCGTACTCGTTAACTATCTGTGCTAAATCCATCAGTCTCGCCTAGCATCTATTTTGCCGTCTTCCATAAAATTTTCCGCTCTTGCAATTCTATCGATATCTGGTCTTAAATCTAACGCACTACTAACTAGCAAGTCTATTTTCATCATTTCGTTACTCATAGTCCTGGCTCTATTTTCCAAACTAGTACAGAACATAGTTAATGTTTTAATTTGATCTACTATGCCGTTTAAGATTTGTTTAATGACCGTAAAGATAAAGAATCCCATAACAAGGCTTCCGGCGATTGGCGCTCCAACATCTGCAATTAATCCAAATATTTCTTCCATAAGTTTACCTTCTGCAATTTGACTAGCAAAACTTCATTCCTTAGACGTCATGTCTGTGTGTTGTTTGTAAAAAGTAGTCCTACCTACTAGTAATAACTATTTATCAGTTTTTGGCTGTGCGTAGGTGTATAGAAAAAAAATTATGCAAAAAAAAGCACTCCGAAGAG
>Ga0209090_10000068_pt1 | contig 61891 bp, 62 predicted proteins | sample ArcticOcean_MG_C_9_FD_187432 | JGI IMG/M metagenome (GOLD analysis project Ga0209090, IMG submission 187432) | Marine microbial communities from western Arctic Ocean - ArcticOcean_MG_CB2_152 (SPAdes) (version 2) | ecosystem: Environmental > Aquatic > Marine > Oceanic | place: Arctic Ocean... | reverse complement strand
TCACGAAACCCTGAATTGAACGGGTTATGTCAGGTGGAAGCACATTCAGATCGGAAATATTCATTCCTCCCTTCTTCTTGGTCACCCGACGGGTATTCTTCTTAGCGCGGGGTTTGCGACGGAGCGTCTTGGACTTATTCGACACTCCGGGCATTTTATATATATATATTAACATTATTATTATTTATGCTGATAGATTTGGTTACTTGAAATTATAATTTTAAGGTTTTTACACATCATTTGTATGAATTATGAAATTTCTAGGATATTCGTCCTTTCTTTCCTTCCATCGCTGGTTTCACAAACTTATTAACAAGAACCTCGCCGACAGCAACTGATGCATCGTGCTGAGTTGTTTCACCGCATTCAACTGAATTTTTAGCCTTCAACATTTGGTTTAACATAGAATCATCGCAATCCGAGCGACATAACATGTCGAACGTATGTTCACGTTCTTCCGCAAAAACTGCATGTTGATCTTTGATCACGTCTTTTACAATATTAAGATCACGAAATTTGTGTCGGATTTCAAAAATTTCGGTAATCATGTTTCTCTTTTCATCACTCATATTTTATGTATATTACTTATTATTATATTTATCTTTATATATATATATTGTATATGTACATATGGATCGATATTTGTCGTCTTTAAGTTATTTAAAAAAATTATATTAGATAATATAATGACACACATCGTCTCTACTACTATTATTTTTATCATCATCATCATCATCATCATCATCAGCATACTCTTTGTTGCAGTCACGTGTGGTGTATCATCAAATCTCAGATCCACAACTACAGAAAATTTTGACGAATATATCAGAGAAATATACAATCCAACTCAACTCGAACGCACCCCCCTCACTCTTTACCTTGATGAATCTGATTCTTACATAAATATGAAATATATAAAAAATATATTCGACTCATACACGCCAGGCGAAAACATAATATCACCGATCAAAATTGAACCAACTCCAATCGAGAAATTGATCGGTAAAAGATTCCAAAAAAAAATTCCAATTGAATACGTAGTATCTACTCAATCTGAATCGGATTTGATACTGATTCCTGAGTTCAATGCAAAAAAAAGAGTTGGTAAAAACTTCAAATATTTGTCAAAAATGACGGAATTAAAATTTGCGTATATATACGTTGATAAAAATAATATTGTGAATATGCGCAATTTTTTTGACATCGAAAATATATCGATTTGTATGAAAAATGGTTACACCAAAAATATATACAACGAACTATACAAAAATCTTAATGTGTTTCCAAAGAAAATTACATATTATGACGATGAAAAAGAAGTTACAAAACTACTGCAAACCGGGATTTGCGATGCTGTTGCAATTTTAATGTTACACCCAAATATATATCTTAAAGAGTTATCGAATAAAATTGCGCTGAAGATTGTGGGATGGGGGTCAAATGAACCAAGATTTGAAGATTTGAAAAAACAAATGTCAATATCAAAATCAACACTTTCATTAAAGTTTTATAATTTTGTTAATTTCAAGGAATCTTTAAAAACACATTCCATCGATTTGAATTTGTACGTGAAATCGAGTTTAAATGATAAAATTGTATTCGATTTGACCGAACTGACATATCGACCAAATGGAGTATTGAGGTCATATGCACTGAATGCCATAGGGGAAGAATTTGTCGAAACCCATCCAGGAACAAAAAGATGGTTGATAGAAAATGGGCTGCTGTCGATTGGATCAGTAACAAAACCGGAACCAGAGTCGTGCCGATTACTCGCAGGAAAGTCCGTGTGCTCAGGACGAGCAGCTGAAATAGCCGAGAAAAAGTTTCAAGATATGAAAATTTTTAATGACGAACTTGGAGATAACGAAGAAGATGAATTCGGACTCGATGCCATACCTTTCATAGAAAATGCAAAAAAAAATAAAGATCATCCGGAATTTGGAAATGTGTACAAAAGCGTTTTAGAACAACATGGGAAATACTTATCCATGTAATATATGAGTTTTGGCATATGATGTTTTGGCGTGCGACAACATTTAACCGTGACTTTGTATGAAACTTAAAGATACTTAAAGATAGATTAATTATGAATAATAAAAAATGGATACGGAAAATTTCACGGATTTTGTAATAAATGTGATAAAAAATAAGAAAAATGATAATCCGATTCTGATTGAAGAAATATATAGATCGACTGAAAATTTTGCAAAAATGATGGAAATTGACTTTGAAGTACATCGTAAAAATTTACTTACACATGGTGTTTCGAATCATTCGAAAATTACAAAAGATCGTGTTTGCGACATTCCATATATAGTTGATAGCATCGTAGACGCGGTTCAAGATATTGATATTGATTCTATAAAAAAACAAATTGAAATTTTGAATTCAACTCCACAACCTGAACAAAGAACCCCTGCGTGGTACGAATACCGTCAGAACGTCATAACCGCGTCATCGGCATCACACATTCTTGAATCCGAATCAACGTATAATAGATATGTCGAGGATAAAGTTCGACCAGAGAAACATTTTTCAGCAGGCACGGCGTGTCAATTCGGGATCAAGTTCGAAGATGTCGCGTGTTCGATTTATCAAAAGCTTACAAAAACGAAGGTAAACGAATACGGTTGTATCCGTCATGCAAACATCGTGCATTTAGGCGCGTCGCCTGACGGAATCGTTGTTGAAGCGAATGGAGACGAAAAATATTTAGGTAGGATGCTCGAAATCAAATGTCTGTACTCACGTGAAATGCACGGAGTACCTCTGTATAAATACTGGGTTCAGTGTCAGATCCAGCTCGAAACATGTAACCTTGCTTACTGCGACTTCTTCGAATGTAAACTAAACGATAATTTGACAGAACAAGATTTTTATATCAAATTGAAAACAAATTCAATGAAGGAGTTTTTCGGTGTTATAATCGAATATACACGAGATTGTTCAATTTTATACAAATATTCCGAGCTCAACAAAAATGAATCGTACTATCGGGATTTTGTAGAATCGAATATTGAGTCTATTTTAGAAGATCCTAAACAGGATATTATCAAGATTACCTATTTTGAACTCAATAAATATTCTCTAGTGACAATCAAACGTAGTCACGAGTGGTTTGCTTCAATTAAACCAAAGTTTGCGGAATTTTGGAAAGAAGTTGAACAAAAACGTGAAATTTTAAAATATTATCCTGATGATGTTGAAAAAATTTTTCCGAAAAAGACGAGAAATAAAAAGGAAGTCACTGAAATTTGTATGGTTCAAAATGAAGATGACGCTGAAGATGAATTTTGGTAAAAAAAAAATATATGTAAAAATAATATGAATAATCCACTTAAAGGTATCCAACAAGAATCTGAACTTTCAATCGCTTTTTTTTCGACACAAAATATTAATTTGATACAGGCTAAGATTCGTTACTCGATTTTCAACAAATCTGGAAAAAAAATTGGTAATCAAAGTCCAGAAGAATTGATGACAGTCATGCGATCTGTGTACTTACAAAATTCAAAGAATCAATCTTTAAATATAGCGACACAAGTACAAGAATTAAATAGTATTGTTCTTGTATTTTGTGTCAAAGAAATTTATGCCTTATTGGAACAGCAAATGATGTATTTAAAAGAAATAAACGGACCTCGTCAAATAATGGATCATTCCGTGAATATGTCGTCGGCGGGTTCGAAACAACTCATGCCAAATCACTTTGTTTAGAACTATCTTTTGAAGAAACTTGTTATTGAAGATTGACCGAACCTTCGACCTTCCTCGATTTTAACCCTTTTACAGAAAATTACGTCGTACGCCTCTTTTTGTTTGATGATCATTATTTTCTCGCGAATATCACTTTCACACATATTTTCTTTACAATACATGCGCTCAAGTTTTTCAAAATGTTCATTCGATAATCGATATCCGTATGGTCTTAGATTCTCGAGAGCAAGCCCGAACAACTGCGAAACCGGCTTAGAAATCTGATTCGTAATATAAAACAGATAATCCAATTTCAAATTCTTAGCCTCGATATAATCTGGATGTTCAACACGATCTCCCTGCAATTTTGGAACTGTCTTCGTTTTCACATACGCGAACGGGATTCTATCGTTCGACTGAGGTTTATTTCCTGGGTCGCGTTCGCCCATTCTATCCGCGAGAACTTTGTGAACAATCGACGTCGGATTTGCATAAGACGAATTTAACTTTTTTGTTATGATAAAGTACTGGATCGGGAAATCACCTTTCAATATTTTATCGATAATCTCAAATGTAAATTTAATAGCAGCATCAATATCACGATCATTCATAATACGTTTTATAATTCCCTCGTAGATATATTTCACGATCGGAGCGTTATCGCGTCGTTTCAATACAATTCCCATTGATGTGAATTTAAACTTATTCACATCGGTCTCGTACTTATTACCACAGTATCTCTTTTTAGATAGCTGAATGAACGGTGTAAATGTTTTCTCATACTCAAGACAATGAGGTTTTGCAAGAAGAGGTTGGATCTTCTTCTCGACATTTACCGCCATTTCGATAGTCTTTTCAAGAGCTTCCGTTCCAATCAATTTTTTTCCAGATTCATCAGTAGGTTTGAAATTAACGAAGACCGAGTCCGTATTATGTACAATAATATTTCCAACACCCGCTTGAAATTCATGATTTTCAGTTGTCAAATCATAAACATATCCTGTGTAGTCGATTTTATGGATCTTCTTAATTGCATTGGGATTCTTTGTCTTATAATATCGAAGCTCCATAGTATCTCCATTACAATGAATTGAGACATTCCCTCTATTAACATAATAATCGTATGATAGACGTATCATCGGGTCATGAGTATGGTTAGGTCGTAAATTTAACACATCATCAATATCTCGATGTAATAACTCATCTCCAATTTGAACATCAGATGGTGAGACTTCTTCTCCATTTTTTCGAATCAACGAATGATCATCGGTGACATCAACACATCCCATATGGGTCAATACACGAAGAATCTTCTTATTTGAACTTAATGTGTGTCTTATAATACGATGTAGTTTCGTCCAACCCTTCGATGTCCAAGTTTCGACATCATTTAACTCACAAGACTCCTTTTCTTGTTTTCCATCTTCACGACACTGAATCCAATTATTATTACCAAATCTGAATGCGATATTTTCAATTTTTTCAAACAATATTTCATTATTGTGCTTAATAGTAACAGGAGTATACGATGTCACAGAATCCCCATATACTATCTCGCATTGGGGATACGTCTCTTTACAGAAGTCGCGCGCAAGATACAGATGATTTCGACCGACGGCAGTTGTAGAAGCTGCAATCTCCTTGTAGTACAATGCAGACACCGCCGCACCAACTCCACCATACAACGAATTTGCAGTTACTTTATACGCGAGCTGAAGACCGTCGAGAACCGCGCATCTGAACGGATCCTTTTCAGTTTTGATAAGCTTTCTCGTATCTTTACGTGCTTTTAAGAGTTTCATCAAAATTCGAGGCAGAATTCCACGTTTCGCATCATTAATCTCACCATCATCTTTCTTCGGAGGCTGTAGATAACGGCATGTCTTAACTGGTTCTGCGTCAAAGATATGTTTTTTCCACGTCTTTCCCTCGAGTTTCATATAATAATTGTCGAACGACACGTCTTCGAACTCGATACCGCGCTTTCTCAAAAGTTCCGCACCAGAATCGCCTTGATAAATCTTCTCTGTGATGAGTGTGTCGTGCGATATATTTGAACCAATCATTGATGATGGATATAGAGAACTATAGTCGAGAACTGCAACTGGGTCGTCCAGATAGATTCCAGGCGTTGGATCTAATACAATAGCTCCTTCGTAACTATCTTTCACATCCTCTTTCGGACGGGGAAGTTCCGGTAGTAAATAACTTTCCTTCAAACATTCTGAAGAGACAAGCGACAACGTCTTTATCATCTGTCCACGTAGAAACAAGAACGAGAATGGAACCAAACATACATTAGACATACCAATATTATTAGCAACAATTTCAAGTTTCTGCATTAAATTCAAACAAAGCTCGCAATCCTGAACACAATACTTTGCAACCAACGCGCGATCCGCATCGGTTCCATTCTGCTTCTCAAAGATATCCTGAGGCGAGACGTCATCCTTTCCAACAGACCAAAATAATTTTGTCTTACTGCACCTCAGTAAACTATCATTCTCAATTCCTTCAACCGTAACCGAATTGTTCTCATCAATATGAATAATATTTCGTTTTTCACCTTTCTCATTTCCGATGAATTCGTTTCCAACGATAGTTTTATTATAAAGTACGATATAGTTTCCGACTTCTAAACTGAATGTTGTTGGTGTGGTGAGTTTCACATCGTTATTTTCAAGATGTTCGATTTCAGTAACAGAACCAAAGATGAAGTCGTTCGAAACACTGTCTAATTTATATGATGTAAGATTATGATCCTTTTGAATAACTTTGAGTAAATCAACGACAACGATACCGGGCATATCAAAATAATAAAGGAAATTATGTCCGAGAGCAGCTGAGAAAAGCTCCTTTTCAACCAATGTACATTCCTGATTCTTCAATGGACCAAGATTTTTGAGTAGATGAAGACAATCGTACTCTTTGGCACAATCCCACATAAATTTAAAATCAAAACCATTGATGTTATAACCAGTAAGGATATTCGGTTGCTCACGTCTCATCATTTTACACCATTCAACAAAGACCTGTTTTACAGTATCACACGCTACGACTTCACAACCCGATATAGGATCACATCCTCGTAACGTGATTATGTGCCGTTTTATACTACTCTTTTCATTGCCATACTCATACATTACAGTTCCAATTTGAATCACCTTATCACCTTCAACTTTTGGTAGGAATTCGTTTAGAATAGCAACAATTTTGGATACAGTTTCCTTACTCTTGTTATTCTTCATAAGTTCAGTATGTATCTTAAAACTAATCGTATCAAGACGTTTGTTCGTTATAAATTTATATTCCGTGTCCCGGGATGCGACGGCCGGGAGCCTACCGTCGCGGAGCGCGGCGACGACGACTTTCTCCTTCAAAAATATAGTTTGTATGGATGACTTTAGAGACACATCAAACTCCTTCTTCGAATATTCACGAAACGCACAATCTATCCATTGCTTTATAAGTGATGGTGTAACAGCACTATTCTTCGATTTTATCCGACGATATTCATCGCCAATGTTTTGTGCGAGTTTATTGTAATCTTTGATAGCGATCGGAAAATCACCGTGACTTGAGTCGCACTCAATATCAAAACTCGCGATCTTTAACGCTCCAATTGAATCTTCTTCAACTGGATGCAGGTCTTTCCAAAATACTTCGTAATTGAGTTCAAATTCAGTATCAGCTAGCAACTGTTTTACCTGTTTTGCTTTTTCGAGACGGACAAATCCAGTCGGTTTCAATTTACGAAGATGAATCAATCGTAGAATAGGTGCGATATTCTTCTCGTAAATAGGAAAATGATGTTTGCGTAGATTTGCTGGGAGAAATGTAAAAGGTTTTTTCAACGCGTAATAGACGTGGCGCAAAGCAGTTTCACTTTTGAATACGAGTTGCATAAATTTTTTAGGCTTGTTCCATTGATAGTCACGGAATTTATATTTGAGTCTAACAGCTCTATCTATATTATCAACGATCTCATTTTTCATATTTTTTGGCAACCGATCTTTGAGTTGCTCAAATAATGGCAACGTCCAACTCTTTTTCCAAGTATCGGGAAGTTCAATCCAGAAGAAAGGTGTGTACCCATTGACTTTAATACAAACATTATTCTTCTGTTTTGATTTCGCAAAAATATAAGCTACATATTTCTGTTTCATACCAGAGTCCTCGTCATCTTCCGATACATCAGATATATCAACGTTAAACTCATTTTCTATGTCTTTTGCAAGCCAATCATATATTTGAAATGAACCTGTATTCATTTGTTTTTTTATTAATATTTCATCCTTTTTGTTTTATATGTGGATAACATTCACAATCATTTTTATAATTTTTTAACAAGTAAAATTATCAGAATTATGAAACTTCTCAGGGCAAGAGGATGTAGAGTACGTTTCACCAACCAATTCAAATTCACCAAAGTAACAGAAAAAATAGATTTGTTACTATTTAAGATAATTTGTCGTCGTCTTGGGGAATTCTGTTGAAGTTCTTGTGTGTGTGTTCTTTTTATCCGAATGAGAATTATGAGACTGGACACGTGAAACTCCAATGAAAGTAGCTGATTCCAAACGACTAAAGGTATTATCATTATTTTTTAAATCTTGTCCGAATAAACTAGATAAATTATGATAACCAAATAAATCAATGTCAAAATATTCAGCAGACATTACTTTATACTTTATAGATTTATTATTTTACTACCCCTAGATAGATATATTTCAGTTGTTTGGAAAAAAGTAAAAGAACACATTTTCGATAAAAAAATATATACGATTCACATCCTCGACGAGAAATGAACATAAATCCAGCATGTCCAATTCAGTTGAAACCGGTATGTCTTCTATTTTCTTAGCAATTAGATTCCAATTCTGAGTTAAATGTCGTTTTAAACCAACAAGATAGGTTTCGTCTAGTGACTCTAATAATTCAACATAAAAAATATGGTTAATATTATGATTTTCGATTGGTTTCAGCACAAGTGCATACCCACTTCTTGAAATATTTGACATATATTCTCTTAATCTCAAAGATTCAAGATTTTTAGTTGTGAGTATATTCATTATTATTATAAGTTTTATAATGATAAAATTGTATGCAGTGAAACACGCACATATCTAAAAATTAGATAGGGGTACACGAAGTCTCGTCTTTATTTACACACCCATCTACGTCATGGAAGACACAATTTTTTCCTTTTCCTTTGTGATTAATGATGTATGCACCATCACAAATATCATCTGGAACATGACGACAACCATGCGTGTTGGCATATATGTTACCGACACACAGATTAAGATCATCACCATCATTATCAACATTATCAACATTATCACCATCACCGTTATCGCTATCACGGTTGTCCTTTTTGCTCTTGCTCTTCTTGCTCTTCTTGCTCTTCTTGCTCTTCTTGCTCTTCTTGCTCTCGCTCACCCCAAATAAAACAATTGCCACAATGACAGCAACGACAATCATAAATACAAATATACCTATTTGCACTGATGCGTTACCTCCTTTCATAATTTTACCTACTTTCATCTTGTTGTATAACTACAACATTTTTTTTTTTTATAATCATACACTATCGATCAAATCGACATACTTTTCAACTTTTTGTATCAGCAACAAAAACAGCATACACTGTCTCTAAATCATTTGTTTTCTCTGTTTCAAATATAATTGAGTTGGAAAAACGCTCATCATTTGACTTGGCGATCCTTTTAAAATCATCGTACATAATTTCTATATTTTGTTTATTGTCCATATCGTTTAACGTCATATATGAAAGTGTGGTTGGAATTTTTGAAGTTTTTCTATTTTTATTCGAATTCATTCTTAATTTAGTGACATATTTAAAAAATATCATAATATTAATAATAATGGACAATCATAAAAATGTGCAGATTTTATGGATTATATTTATGGGCTCATTTGTATATTCTTGGTCGAAATCAAACTTGGTCGTACTTCTAACATTCATATGGATAACTTACATTATACTTAAGGAAGAAAATGACGAAGAAACAATACAAATTCCAGACAAATACGTAAACTGGATAACTAATTTAAGAAATGCAAGTACTCGTGACGAAGTCACTCGATCTAAAATCCAACTTAAAGACATGCTTCATCACGATGACTTCTTAAAAGGTGAAACACATCATCACGAACTACGGGGACTCGTTAATAGAATGATACAGAAATATGACACAAAACAAAAGGTTCCATTTGAAAGTAATATCGAACGTTTCAATCCACACTCGATCGTCGTAGCAGGCTATGAAAAGTAACTAGTTTCCTACACCATATTGTCAAAAATTACGTTTATAATATCGACAGGCACATTCTCACTTTTGATAATCCCAATCTCTTTCAATTTCATAAGCTTTGTTTCATTTGACATTTTTTTAATCTTTTTACGAAGCTTCTTTTCTTTTCTGCGTGATTTCTTCAAAGACTTTTTGTTTGTAGGTTGTATTATTACAACATCTACACCAGTACTGTCGATTATATTATGCTGTTTTGTTTCTTCGAACAATCTTATATTGCTATCATTTTCTTCTTGTACCATACTTTATATTATGAAAATATTATATTAACAAAAAGCAACCATACCGAAACCGAATATAATACGATTTCATGGTTTAATTTTTATAAAAATGATTGAGGATTTTTAAAAAATATAAGTATAAAGTATATAAAATTAAAAAATGTTGATTCCTGTCCGTTGCTTCTCGTGTGGTTCACTGGTATCATGTAAATATATGTCGTACAAAAAGAAGGTCGAACAATATCGGAAAAATGAAACTGAAACTGTTCTTGATTTTGAAAAGCTTTCAAAAGAAAAATCAGACGAGACTCCCGAATTCAAGGCGATGAGAGATCTTGACATTGACCGTATCTGTTGTCGGCGTCATATGCTGTGCAACGTTGATCTAATTGACGTGATATAAATGTGTGTGTATGAATGTTAAAAAAAATGAAATAATGACGTAATGTGATGAAAAGAGAAATCGAACTAACCTACTCTGGATTTGCTCTAAATTTTGCAAAGAGCAATCTTTTCAAAAACATGAAGAAAAAAAATTACGAAGATTCTATCTTTTGGGCTGTTGAACTCGATTTGAGCAATCAACGTCCATTTCTATTCGAATCGTTATGTCTATTTTGTGCCACTAATATAAACGCATCAAATCCAAAAATCGGAAGATTTCTCAACAAATTTCGAAAGGATTTTGAGTTCTTTGGAAAGAAAAGTGATGAATTTAAACACGACGATTCAAAGGATCTACTAAATCAAATTTGTCAGAGTATCGCATTTGTCGTCGGTGTTATCACGTTCTCTCCAAAGGATATCCCGCTACGACCGGTTGTTGCTATGAGTTTGGATGAAACAGAGGAAAATCTTGTTATCTCATCAACTATGAAATATAATTACAACACGCTAGTACTCGACATAAAAGATTCATGTGATTCCCCTTTTCTTGTCAGAATACTCTCAAAACTCACAAATTCGATCATCGAAGGGTCCACGAGTGAATCGTACCGAACGATTTCCATCATTTTACATTTTGAAAAATCCAAAAAATATAAGAAACTTGTTGAAGCCGCTGCTCGACGTAATCTACTCATTCCAAGCAAATTTAGGAAAAGTTGGATCTTTTTCCTCATTGAATTATTATTACGAATAGCGGTCGAGAAAGGCATTGTTGAAATAATTCAACCGTGGTGCGAATTATTTATCTTTAATTTTAGAGACGGAAAAAAGAAATCACAACTGATGTTTTACATCTACACGTGTATTGACCTACTATCGCGTCATCGTCTTCGCGAAGTCAATTGTATTTTTAACAGAGAAAAAATAACAAAGGGGTGTGTCGCTATCGAATGTATGTATTCTGATATAATAAACGCTAGAAAACATGAATCAAATATGTAGATGTGACACAGGGGTGCGTTTAAAAATTTGATTAAATAACCTTAAGAATATATAGTATGATCCACGAAACTGGAAAATGGATTGGTGAGACTGCCGAAAAGTGTCATAAACATGATGACAAATTATCAAAAGGAATCATCGAGTTTTTGAAAAAGGAAAATTGTAAAAATGTTGTTGATTTCGGCTGCGGGATGGGTTTATATGTCAGAGATTTAAATTCTGTTGGAATCACGACATGTGGATTTGACGGTAACCCCGTGACACCCAAATTAACGAATAATACGTGTGGTGTGATTGATCTTTCCGTTGATTTCGATTTGAAGCGTCAATTCGATTGGGTTGTGTCGCTAGAAGTCGGCGAGCATTTGCCGAAAAAATATGAAAAGACGTATATTCAGAATCTTGACAAACATGCCAAGAACGGCATTATATTATCTTGGGCGCTAGTCAATCAAGGAGGCGCTGGGCATGTGAACGAGGCCTCTAATCAATATATCAAAAATATATTCAACAAATTGGGATACGAAAATGATTTGAATGCGGAAAACATCCTCAGAACAGAATCTAAATTGTGGTGGTTTCGGAAAACAATTATGGTTTTCAGAAAACCATCGCAAAATAAGAAGACTGAATTTTTTTGCAATTTCTGTGGAAAGAAGAATCATGTCGAGTTATAGTCTCCGATTTGTCGCATAACGAAACATCCAACTCATATCCGTCACCTTGGACACATCCCAATTAGTGAGCGGCTGGTTGAACCCTAGCGCACCAGCAAACATCCCACTCATATCCGTCACCTTGGACACATCCCAATTATCGAGCGGCTGGTTGAACTTTGTCGCAAAAGTAAACATCTCAATCATATCCGTCACATTGGACACATCCCAATTATCGAGCGGCTGGTTGAAATTTGTCGCAATAGCAAACATCCCATTCATAGTCGTCACCTTGGACACATCCCACTTATCGAGCGACTGGTTGAACTTTTCCGCCATTTCAAACATCTGACTCATATTCGTCACCTTGGACACATCCCAATTATCGATCGACTGGTTGAAATTTGTCGCACCAGAAAACATACCATTCATAGTCGTCACCTTGGACACATCCCACTTATCGAGCGGCTGGTTGAACTTTGTCGCAGAACGAAACATTGTACCCATATTCGTCACATTGGACACATCCCAATCACTTATATCACCGTATTTTGATACGATTCTAGATTTATGCGTACCACCGGCCAAATATCCTCGAACGGCAACGCGTATCGACTCGTTGTCCAAATCGAGCAAAGGTTCTTCCATATCAATATTAGTGAGTGGATCTTTCCAGTCCCTTAATTGCATCAATCCGTCTTCGTGCGCGCAATTACCCGAAGGTAACTTTCGTAATTTGTCGAGCGGAAGGTCATTCAAAGGCTCGAGTGATATGGGATCGTCATCATTACGACACTCCGATAGGTTCGTCGGTTTTGGCAAAGAATTAACGTGGGCACGACTCATACCACCCTTCTTATTTTTCGACATACGCGGTTTTTTGGACTTCTTAGAAACTTTCGAGCCTTTCGAGACCCGACGCGTCTTCTTTCCGACAAGAACGGTCTTCTTAGCACGGGGTTTTCGACGGAGCGTATTGGACTTCTTCGACACTCCGGGCATTTTATATACATGGATATTATTATTTCATTAAAAATTATTATTATTGTTAAAATTCACGACTAGAATTTTCTTTCCAGATTTTTACATTCAAGTCTTCAAGTGACTGATTATCAGTTTTACCTTGCGGAAACCATAGTAATTCCTTAATACACGTTTTCCATGCCATTTTTTTCGTCGTAATCAACGGAACTTTACCATCTCGACACTCATACATTTCACCAAAAGTAACCGAAAAAACTACGCTTCTTCTTTTTCGGCTTTGGGTCGGGCTTGGGGTCGGGGTTTTTGTTCGGGGCAAAATCTCGATTGAAATTTTCCGCCTCTTCAAACATTTCAATCATATTCGTCACCTTGGACACATCCCAATTGTTGAGCTGCTGGTTGAAGGAGGTCGCATTTCTAAACATATAACTCATATTCGTCACACTTGACACATCCCAATTGTTGAGCTGCTGGTTGAAGGAGGTCGCACCAATAAACATAGTATTCATATTCGTCACCTTGGACACATTCCAATTATTGAGCGGCTGGTTGAAATTTGTCGCAACAGCAAACATCCCACGCATATCCGTCACCTTGGACACATTCCAATTATTGAGCGGCTGGTTGAAATTTCTCGCCTGAGCAAACATATTACTCATATCAATATTAGTGAGTGGATCTTTCCAGTCCCTTAATCGCATCAATCCGTCTTCGTGTGCGCATTAAAAATGAAAGTAATATAAAGCTAAAAAAAAATTATAAATATAACTGAAATGGATCTTGTGTTCAGGATATATAAAAATCTCCCAATCCCAATTCAAACCGTTGCACAAACGATTGGATTTGTTTCACTTCAAATATTTTCAAAATGTTCGCGTTTTTTCGATTACTACCAGTATTCAAAATTGAAAGTTAAATTTGAAGTTCGAAAACAGGATTCGCCTTTTTGCGATGTGCGTTTATGCAACGGAGAAAATTTGAAACGTCCGTTTGAACATGTTCATACAATCGAAATTTTTGATAAAAATAGATCAATTTTGACGGTTGACGAAGATGTTTTTGATAATTTAAAAAATTTAGGAGTTGAAAAAAATGAAAGTTTTATAGTTTTATCAGAGGTAATAAATTTTTGTAACGTTCAAAATTGTTCTGAAATTTTATTTCATATATATCCCTGGGAGTCATACGATGGCAGCGGTTGTTTTTCTTTAAAGTTAAATGAACCTATGTTTTTATAATAGTCTAAAAGTATACTTACATTCAAACAAAAATGATGAGGTTTTTCCATTTTAAAACATAAAGACAACTATATAAACACAATTATGACTTCAATTTCAAATACCGAAACATTGAACAAATACAAATCGCACACACATCGTGAGCACATTTATAAGATTCCAGATACTTATATCGGTTCAATTGAATCTTCCACAAATTCATCATGGCGTGTATCGGACGACGAAACACATATGATTAATGCTGAACTCACATCGATTCCAGGTCTTTACAAAATCTTCGATGAAGTCGTCGTAAACGCATGGGATCAATTTATCAGAATGAAAAACGATAAAAGGTCTAAAAATCGTGTAACCTACATAAACATCGACGTCGATAAAGAAACGGGTCGTCTTTGTGTTGAAAACGACGGTAAAGGTATTGATATTTTGATGCATCCGGAACATAACATCTATACTGTCGAAATGATTTTTGGAAAATTGTTGACTTCAACAAATTACACTGAAAATGAAGAGAGGCTTGTCGGGGGTAAGAACGGTTATGGTTCAAAGCTAACGAATATTTTCTCGACTGTTTTCGAAGTTGAGACAATCGACACGATAAATAAGAAAAAATATTATCAAAAATTTGAAAATAATATGACAAAAATTCATAAACCTAAAATCTCAACTATTGCATCTACTGAAAAGGAATACACAAAAATAACATTTCAACCAGATTTTGCAAGGTTTGGTATCGATGGTTGGAGCGATGATATGATTCACGTTTTGAAGCGGCGTGCGTACGAAATATCAGCATGCTGTGGCGACATATTGAATGTTAAATTCAATGGAATTGAAGTTCCAATCCGTTCATTCAAGGACTTTTCAAAAATGTACTTTGAAAATGATGTCGAAATCGTGTATGAGAAGAATGACCGTTGGGAAGTTGCATTTGGTGTCTGCGATGATTTTAAGCACGTTTCCTTTGTAAATGGTATTTACACTTCAAAAGGTGGCAAGCATGTTGATTATATTGTAAATTCGATTTGTAAAAAAATAGTTGAAGTTATTAAGAAGAAAGAGAAAATTACTGTCAAGTCTTCTTATATTCGTGATAACCTGTTTGTGTGTGTCAATGCTTTGATTGTAAATCCGAGTTTTGATTCTCAGACAAAAGACTATTTGACGACAACTGTGAGTAAGTTTGGATCGACTATGTTGATAAGTGACAAACTTGTGGATACGATTATGTTTAAAATGAATCTTTTTAACAAGATTATGGATACGTATCAGTTCAAAGAATCGAAGAACCTAAAGAAGACGGATGGGAAAAAGAAAAATCGTTTATATGGAATTCCAAAACTAGACGATGCAAACGATGCAGGTGGTAAAAAGTCATCAGATTGTACGTTGATTTTGACTGAAGGCGACTCTGCCAAAGCAATGGCAATTGCCGGTATCAGTGTTGTTGGTCGTGATTCGTATGGCGTGTTCCCTCTTCGTGGTAAAGTTATTAATGCTCGTGAAAAAATTACGACGAAAATTGGTCAAGCACAAGTTGCCAACAATCAAGAGCTTATTAATATGAAAAAGATTCTTGGTCTCGAACAGGGTGAAAAATACACAAATACATCGAAACTTCGCTACGGTCATATTTTGATTATGACGGATCAGGATCTTGATGGTAGTCATATCAAGGGTCTAATTATCAATTGGCTCGCCATATTTTGGCCCGAACTCGCCAAGATTCCAGGTTTTATCAGTTGCATGAACACACCGATTGTGAAAATGTTGAATAAAAAGAAAGAAATTATGTTCTATTCTCTGCAAAAATATGAAGAATGGAAAAAAAATAATACTAAGTATAACAAACTTGGTTGGAAATCGAAGTATTACAAAGGCCTCGGAACTTCAACGACGTCCGAAGCTAAAGAATATTTCCGAAACATGAAATGCACAAATTATTTGTGGGACGAAAAATCAAATAATGCGATCGATTTGGCGTTTAACAAAAATCGAAGTGACGATCGCAAAAAGTGGCTTGGTGGCATTGACGTTGAAAATATCCTTGATGCAGACCGAAAAACGTGTGGATACGATGAATTTATTAATCATGAACTTATTCACTTTTCGAATTATGATCTGAAACGCTCTATACCTCATATGATGGATGGTTTGAAACCGTCTCAGCGAAAGATTCTATTTTCATGTTTTAAACGTAAGTTGAAAAACGAAATTCGAGTCGCTCAGCTTGCTGGTTATGTGTCCGAGAAATCGGGATATCACCATGGTGAGGCCTCTTTGAACGGGGCAATTATTGCAATGGCGCAGAATTTTATCGGTTCAAATAATATTCATCTACTCGAACCAAACGGACAATTTGGAACACGGCTTCTCGGAGGTAAGGATGCTGGTTCACCGCGTTATCTTCATACTTGTTTGTCTGAAATTGCATACACATTATTTATTGAGGATGACTCAAATGTTCTCGAATTTCAAGATGATGACGGGATGATTGTCGAGCCTAAATATTATGCACCTGTGATACCATTCGTATTATGTAACGGAACGCATGGTATTGGTACAGGTTATTCAACCTCTATTCCATCATATAATCCGGTTGAGATTTGTGAATATGTGAAGAATAAAATCAATGACAAACCAAATACAAAAAATCTACTACCATATTTTCATAATTTTGAAGGAGTCGTGAAAGATATTGATGGCCAAATTTATACCAAAGGAACTTATAAAATATTGAACTACAAAACAATCCTAATTTCTGAACTTCCGATAGGAACGTGGATTGATACGTACAAGGCGTTCATTGATGATATTGTTACAGGTCTAAGCGATAAGACGAAAAAAACTACGAAATCATTGATCATGTTTGAAGGAATCAAGAATTATAAGTCGCAATCAACAGAGTCGAAAGTTCATTTTGAGATTGAAGTTGATCCTGTCAAACTCAGCGAATGGCTTAAGAGTTGCAATTCACAGAAAAGGAAGGGTGATTTTGTAGATGATATTGAAAAGAAGTTCAAACTTGTATCTAAAATTAGTACGTCGAATATGCACCTTTATGATAAAAATAATAAGATTAAAAAGTATTCCCATATCAATGATATTATCGACGACTTTGTTGAAGTTCGCGAAGAAACATATGTAAAGCGCAAAGAATTTCTAGTGAATAAATTGAAAATTGTGATGAATACGTTGGCGAATCGCGTCCGATTCATCAAATGTGTTCTTGGTGACGAGATTGTGATCAAAAAACACACCAAACTTGGTCTCGAAGAACTTTTAGCTCACATGAAATTTGACTTGTACGATGATGAATCATATAATTATCTTATTAACACTCCGGTATATCAATTTACAAGTGATAACGTTGATAAATTGAATAATGATTTCAAATCGAAAGAAATCGAGTTAAAAACATTGATTGGAACTTCCGTGAAGAAGATGTGGAATTTTGATATTGATGAATTCAATAAGACTCTTGTGAAGCATCTGAAAAAGTTTTAGGAAACAAAATTGATAGCGAAGTAACACAATCCGAATATGAAAGCAAAAAGCATACGTCCTAAGTGATTCAATTCAACGTTGTCGAAGTCAACGTTAAGGAAGTATATTGGAAACTTACGAATAAAGTTTGTAAATTTTTTTAAGAAGGTTAAAAATACGAAAAAGAGGACGCAAACTATCACTGATCGCTTAGAAATATTAATAATCTTAGTGAATAACTGCGTATCTTCTCTTTGTTTGTTTAACAATTGTTTTGGTTTTATTACGATAGGTTGTTGAATGAATTCGTCGTCCGAATCCTCTGCAACAGTGTTCTGAACAACCTTTACAATTTTCTTTTTTGGTTTTTTAATATTTTCAATTATTTCATCCTCCGTTTCATTTTTTTTTTCAAAATCAGGAACTTCAGCTTGAATATTATTATCGTTTAGTTCGTTTATGAGTTGATTCACGAGGTCTGTATCGTCGGCGCTTTCCATTTGCTATATGAACTTTAATTTATATATTTTTTTGATATAAATATACACATATTCTCAGTTTAATTTCTTGAAATAGAATACATACACATGTATAACAAACCAAATATACTAATCTAAAAATCTAAAAATCTAAAAATCTAAAAATCTAAAAATCTAAAAATCTAAAAATCTAAATACTTGAAGTAAAATGAACACGATTCTAAATAAAAAAATATATTCAGAACACAAAAAGCTTTTGAAGAATGTATTGAAACATAATCTGAATGTTTCATTTCTAAGTTTTGTACAACCTAATCCCAAACAACATTCTGAAGAGAAAACCCGTACACGTTATGCAAATTATATGAACTCTCATACACCGAGAGAATTTTTCGCTCAGGGTGGTAAGTTTGTAGATTTTATTTGGGATTTTGAGCACAAGTTTATTAACTTCGACGAGTCTGTACTAAGTCTAGCTGATGTAGAAACTATTAGCAACACTTCTGAAATATTTAAATTGATGATCATTACGAGAAAGAGTATTGTAAATATCAGAAGAAAAATTAATAAAAAATTGACTCTGTTGAAGAGAAAGAAAGCAAAACCAAATGGAAATGCGAACCACTTGGAGCGCGAGATCGGCAAGCGGCCGAGGCCTTCGCCCAGTCCCGCCGCGGTCCTCGCCGTGTACGTGGGGGACGCGCCCGCCGTCGCCGCGCCCGAACCCTACGCGGAGGTTCCGGCGGACCCGGCGCCGGCGGCGTACGCGGCGCCGGCGTTCGTCGCGCCCGCGCCCGCGCCCGCGCCCGTGCCCGTGCCCATCGGCGACGGTTGGTGGAAGAAGGAGGACCCGGGCAGCGGCTGCGCGTACTTCGTCCACGAGCGCACAGGCAAGTGCCAGTGGGATCCGCCCAACTAAGCACCTTGAAGTCTAATGAACCCAAGAAATGCCCGCCATCCCCGAAGTTATCCTAAGTAAGTTATAGTTCACTGAATATACGAATACATTGAACTCATATGATTCATCGTTCGTCTTTCTTGATGGGGGATTCAACATTGTGACCTCTAACTCGAGATTCGATATACGAGACATATTAACTGCTCCATTTGGTTGCGATTTGGAAGGATCGAGGCAAAATGAATACATATGGATTCCTGATTTATCGAGTTTTGTTCCATGTTGATAACTTTGAAGTAGACCATGAAAGCGGTTATCTTGACTTGAATATCGTTCCTTCCCATCAAACATAATTCTTGAACTCTTTATAATACTCTTGTCATAAGTAGAATAGTTAAACTTAGTCGGGATTAATGCACGTGTCATCAAATTCATATCTAATGTTTGACGAATACCATTTTCAACAACAATATTTCCATTTAACATCTGAAAATATAAAGGATCGGCAGATTCTTCACCGAGGAGTTTTAGGTATGCTTGTGAAACAGGGCTTATGAACTCATCTGTCCAGTTTGTGTAATTGTTGTGTTTATTCAGTGTTTTAACATCCGATCGTTGACCATGCCAGACTAGATACTTCACCGGGTGATTTGTTTCTAGGTGTAAGCTTTGAGTACTATGAACATCCGTGAAATTACTTCTAAAAACTTGTTCAATTAAGTACTCGTGCGAATTCAAAGCAAACATATCACGTTCGTCATTGTCTAGAAATATATAATTTCCCAAAATATGACAATCCTGATTCCATCCTTGTGTATTCGTATCGCCATCAGTTAAATCCATTCCGTTTGTGAATGATTCTTTTGGAACGCTCGTTATAAAGTTACCTATGTGGTGATGCGTTTGTGTAGATGAAGGTGCAGTGCGAGTTCCCTTTGATACAGTTTGTCCGTCACGAGTTTCTTTAATCGTATACAACTCTGTAATTGGACGACATTCAATTTCAAGATATACATCGTGATACTGTAAGGAAATCAATGGTAATGCAAGTCCGGGATTAGTTGCAAACCAAAACGGCAAAGGAACATATATTTTCCGACCATGAATTGATGGAGGTTGCAAATACGGATTTTTTCCGAACTGTGAAAAATAATAAGACATCGAATCTGGGTTGATGTCTTCAGTTGCTTTTAAAGACGACGTAGGATAAAATCCAGCATTCCATCCGTTATGCTCTGGCATGAAGAGATCTGGACGATGGCCGGTCATAGCATCGTATGTGTTCTTCGCAGATGCTTCTAAAAAGAGTTCGTGCCAGATTTCTATCCAATTTCCATATAGTTCGGAAATCTTATTTCCTCCAATAGTCAAAGAACATTTTTTTATTATCTGAGTTCCTAAATTAGGTACCCAATTAAATTCAACATTGGTATCATTCTCATAAGAAGAAAAAATATCGGGTATGTTAATCACAAAGTAAACTTTGTTGATTAAATCACCGTTACGTGCGATTTTACATCGCATGAGCGTCTCAACATCATTTGATAGGCTTTGCACACCTTCAAAATCAAGACGTATCATTTCTTGTGAAAAATTAGAATATTTTTTATAGACGGATTTAAAGAATGTCATCTGAGGGTTTCCAGTCAAATATAAATCCTGAGCACCCACTCTTTTCAGTTGCAGTAGACCGCCACCCATTGTTTAATTATATAATACTTTATTTTTATATGATTTTAAGAACACAAAAAAATATCTCTTTCATTTATATATATATATATATGAATTCGGAAAATGAATCCGAACATGAATCTGGAAGTGAATCGGAAAGCGGATCAGAAAATAACTATTTTGACGAAGATGAAATTACACGAGCAAAGGTAACAATCGAAGAAATGATGGAATATCGGAATTATGACATACGAAACACTTTAGTTTATGATGATGATGATATAATTTTTTTAAAACCTAAAGAAATCACCTTTGTTAGTTTTCAACACGATATTGGTGATGTGAAGTTCAAAAACAATTTCATGAGTAAGAACGACAATGGTAAGGAGACTGGCATTTTGAAGAGTAAACAACGTATTCTAGAAAAATTAGAGAAAAACAATATTGATAGTAATGTGTGGATTTTTGTAGTTAAACGAGCTCATCCTGGAATTTTTGATATCATCCGAAAACATAAAGAAGTAAATCCAACAATTTTCATTCAAATTTTTGAAATCAAATCACTTCTGTTTAATGTATCAAATAATATACTAGTTCCAACGCACATCAGAATGAATCGCGAAGAAAAGGAATTTTATGATAATTTTTTGAAAAGCTTCAATATACCTTCTATGAGGAATATACCAAAGATTCTGTTAAATGACCCTATTGCAAAATTCATCGGATTGCGTGAAGGAGAAATATGCAAGATAGAACGCACATACTGTACAACGTATCGTCTTTGTGTACACAAAAATGAAAAAATGATGAGATTTTCTTCTACTTATTAGATAGTAAACATAATATAAAGATACAAGATAATGGCACGCAAGGATAAATCGACAGGTGAAAAATTCTCAAAGAAAACAAAAAAAGAAGAAAAGAAGGCATATAATGTGTACAATCAAAAACACATTCGAATCATCGAGGCTTTGATTCTGACCAAAAAGGCCAAAGTAAACAACATAAAATAGGATACAAATAGGGATACAAATAGGATACAAATAGGATACATGGGCAATTGGAAAATTGGAAGATATGTGAATAGATATGTAGCATTCTTGAGATTTGAAACATCTCAACACATAAAGATAACTAACTAAAACAAACAAATCGGAAATGAATCACCAATGTGATCTTGAGAAGAAATTAGAAACATACCTCAAGGGCGGACTTCTCAACACCATATTTTTTGGAAGAGGTAACAAAAACAAAGTTATCTTTAAAATGTTAAATCCAAATAATGATACTGAAACAGAGAATCGATGGGAAAATCGAGTTACCTTTTACTCAACAAATAATTATATTCGATTTGATAGTAGAGATTTTATCAAAAATAAATCAGAGTTGATATCTATTTTAGGAGACTTATCGAAGAATAAAACGATAACGCCCTCTCAGTATTCGAATATTTTCTTCGTTCAAAACTTAAATTGTCTCGATACTAAACAGCAAGAAGGTTTCAGACAAATTATCGAAGATGCGTATCATTCACGATTTATATTCACTTGTGAAAATATAGATAGCTTGGATCCTGCATTAATTTCCAGATGTTCCCTAATTCAGATTAGAACCGATACTCAAAATTATATAAACTCTGACACAGAATATCACAAAAATATTCTTAAACATATGGGAATTATTGATCCAGAAAAAACAATGACAAATATTCTATTGAGAGAAATAAAATCATCTGACAGCTTGAAGAAAATCCATGCAATTGCGGACAAGATTCATACCTCTGAGATTGATATTATAAACACGTTCAAAGAATCTGAAAACATCATACCGTCTACCGTCTATGATTTACAAAAATATGCAACAATCAAAAATCCAACTCAATTTGATACTCTTTTGCTTCTCTTGAAAATCAAGAAAGCACTCATATCTAAAATTAAGAATTAAAAAAATTATATAAGTATATACTAAAAAGATGGTCATGGAATTAAATTCAAAATATGAGGATGTCTTTAATTCTGAGGTTATTGATTCTAAGCTTGTAGAGAGGAACAAACTAAACTTCCACATGAAAAACCCAAATACAATTCAAAACGTAATGCATAAAGAGATACCAAAGATGATGTTCACAAAGAATGATTCTAAAAAGTCACATGTGTCTTCTCTTTCGGGGAGAAATATTGAGAATTTCACCCATAATAACCAAGTACCTTTTTTCAGTGGCAACGTCACTCAAAACACGAGTGAGTCTGCATCTAGCAATGTTCTAGAACGATTTACTGGGCGGTCTTCGACTTTTCAATCTAAAACGGAGGTAGAACCTATGTTTGATAAAAAGGCCGAAAATGTCTATGGAGCTTCTACCCCATCGGAAGATATGCGCTCTCGTTTCAAGGCCTCAATTTACAAACAGGGTGTGCCATTACAAAATCCTGTACATGTTGGACCGGGTCTGAACAAAGGTTTCGTTGCGACTCCCACGGGCGGTTTTGGCCAGAACGATGCTAGAAACTTTGCGAAACGTCCGACCGTCGACGAGTTACGTGTTAAAACAAACCCCAAAATAACATATGAAGGACGTGTCGTGAAAGGTAAAGATATTTCACGTCGTGAAATGAATCCCAGTCTTGCACAGAATCGAGTTATACGATTTCACGATTGGTCCACCGATGAAGATCCATTTTACGCAAATAATGGTGTCGTAAACACAGCACCTCGTGCACCAGATAATTTTGATACAAAAGAAACGAACAGACAGAACCTTAAGTCTTTTGGTATTCGTAACGCCGGTTCGTCAGAACATTCAAGACCCAAAATTAAAATTATAACATACTCGAGACACCGCAAAAATAGAGATGTAGAGGAAACTTCATTCGACATTGCAAATGCAACTCAAATTACGAATGGACCTGTTTCGCAAATTCGTGATGTGATTAAAAAAACAAAGAAACAAGAAAATCTTCACGATACTCGATTTGGATTTACTGGTCCGAATAGCCAGAAGAATATTTACAGTAAACATAACGATGATGTCAAATTCACAGGAAGGCATTCACTTCATAGTGGTTATGGTGGAATTGCCAAAAGTGAGAACACACAGTCAATGTCCTATGGAAGTATTTACAATGCGACCGTCAACGAGATTAAAGAACAGCTGATAGAACAACGGATTCCTACCAAAGTTGGTATCAAAAGTGTCACAGATTCAACAAAAATTGGAGACATTAAGTTCGGCAACGAAACCGAGAATAACCGCTACAATCCTGTTAATACGACTCATAACAACATCCGTTTGAGCGGTAATGATATTCGTCTATCATTTGAGAAAACCGAGCAATACCGTGATTCTGAAAATACACGTCTTCACGCTGATAATTTAAAACCATTTGAAATGAACCCATTGACACAACCTTTGAATTCTTCAACAACTATGGTAGCTTAAAGACATCTGGATATCAGATATATTACAAACCTCGTTGCACAAACCTCGTTGCAAAACTACCTTGTTGCAAAACTAGTCATATAGGTATATGAATGTAATAAATAAACTGATAAACACAATCAAAATTGATAAAAACGTGATCGATGTTATGTCGCTCATGAATTCATAATTTGTTTGAAAGCGGTGCACATTTTTGTACGGATCAAAAGTATCCGCAACTTTCTTGTAGTCGACGTGATCGCTTTGGTACATTCCTAAATTTACGAAGGTTATCGCAAATATTACCAAAAGTATGATGACATTTAAAAATATCCCAAACATCTCGACGCGATTTAATTTCAAACAACCAGTTAACGAAGTTAGCATAAAAATACAAATTAACAAAATTGGCAGAAACATCAAAAATGTTTTACTTTGTAAATTAGATTCATAACTAGTTTTAGTTTCGTTATATATAACATTTGGTAGTAGATTACTTATTATCTTGATGTCGAGGTATCTGTCAAAGTCAATTGAATCATCAATTGTTTTCATGATCATATTGTATACATTTTCAATAACATATCCATATATGTAAATTGATTCCGAAAGAGTCAATACTACACTTACTACCATCAAACTAAACATAACATTTGATATATGCAACGAATCTGAAGTGCAACTTCTTCGATTATTCAATCGAAATATGTAGAACATAATAACAGTCGGAACTAAAATTGACCCAAAGAGTAACATATTTTCTTTAATATTTGACTGAAAATTTACATCAATAATATGTTTGTGATATTCATTTGTCCTATTTATGATTTTATCTTCTGATTTTAAATCTCCATAATTCGACAACCGTGAAATATCGGAACTATCGTTCATTTATTTATATAAATATATAATAATAATGAAAACATCTAAATATGAGACAGAAGTTCCAGAACTTAAACCATATGAGTTAGATATGGAACCCGATTATCATGATGATATTTCTAGTAAGTCTAAATCGAATAAATCGAATGATGCTATATCTGATTCTCAAATGCTTAATGTATTTACTAAAACATTTGATGCAAACAGACCTTATGTATACGTTTTACTATTCACCTTACTATATGTTTTATATTCGCTAAAGTTAAAAGAACGAGATGTAGCTTATATTTTGATAAACATTATTGTATATATCATCATAACGACATTCATGTTTTACTTATACTCGAAAAATGAAAGAACAAGAATATCTGAAAAATATTTGAATGATTTTCTGTCTCTGCTACACGACACACATCGTGATGGGTTTGACAAATTCCTCGCTGAGTTACGAAGAAAGAAAATGAAATCAAATGACGACATAACCTTTCTTAGGAAAAATATTACTTTCATATTGGGTATTTTTTTTATTGTTGTTCTTATTGTATTTTACTGTAACAATCTACAGCATATTTCACTTATATCTTTGTTACGGAACGGATACTACATAATAATTTTAGGTTTGACAGAAATTTACCTTATGTACATTGTTATATCACGTATTCCGCTACCAGATGTTATGAATCTTATTGATGCGTTTGTTAGAAGACGAGAGATATGCTCCAAAGAAAATATCGGTATGATGATTTCGACAGACGATAGTTTAGATTTGAGAGATTGTAGCCAGTTCAAAAAATCAGGTGATTCTTGCATTGTCAAAGAGAATAATACAACTGTCGAACACAGATTTACATGTAATGATGGTCGAATCAATCGCACAAGTGGTCAAAGCATCAAAAAATAATTTCAAAAAAATAAGCTCGTACTGGGATTCGAACCCAGAGAGGCAGTGTCAAAAACTGCAAAGTTAACCATTACTTCATACGAGCAAGCAGAGCGTTCAATATAATTGTATCCTCAAAAACAAGGATAATAAGCTCCATCGCGGACTCGAACCACGAATCTTCCGCTTACTAGGCGGATGCGATGCCAATTTCGCCAATGGAGCAGGAGATATATATATATATATAATATCTTCAAAACGACAGTGACAGGATTCGAACCTGCGACCCTAACGGGAAATGATTTCAAGTCATTCTCCTTAACCACTCGGACACACTGTCTGGTTGTTGATTTTTTAATTGCTTCAACGTTGCAAAAACGTCCATTATTGGGATCGAACCAATGACCTCGAGATTAACAGTCTCGCGCTCTGCCAAATGAGCTAAACGGACAGTGTGTTGATTTTTAATTGCTTCAACAATGCAAAAACGGGCGCAATCCCAGCTACCGGAATCGAACCAGCGACCACTTGATAATCGAGCCATCTACAGTCAAGCGCTCTACCAACTGAGCTAAGCTAGGAAACGGACAGTTGTTGATTTTTTTAATTGCTTCAACAGTGCAAAAACGTCCATTATTGGGATCGAACCAATGACCTCGAGATTAACAGTCTCGCGCTCTGCCAAATGAGCTAAACGGACACATGTGTTAATTTTTTACTTACTTCAACGTAAGGTTACTCCCAGACGGGCTCGAACCGTCGACCCTGCGTTAATAAGACGCATGCTCTAACCAACTGAGCTATGGGAGTATACAACATTATTTTTGCTTGCTGCAAGGTTCGAACTTGCGCCTCCGAAGAGACTGCGACTTGAATGCAGCGCCTTAGACCACTCGGCCAAGCAAGCGTGAATGTTTTTGATACTCGCAGCGAGGTTCGAACTCGCGCCTCCGAAGAGATCAGGGCTTAAATCTGACGTGTTAGACCACTCCACCATACGAGTTATTTTTCACATTCTTATTATTGACATATGTTATATAGATGTCTTTATATTAAAGTTAAATTTTACCTTATAAGGGACTCGAACCCTTAATCTTGTCGTTAGAAGCGACACGCGATATCCAATTTCGCCAATAAGGCAGCTAACATCATCTTTACTATATATATATTTTATGTATAAGTTATATACACAAGAAAAACTCATCATTTTTACCAAAATACAACGCTAAATCTAAAAAAAAACAAGTCGAGAATTAAGGACACATTGAATACATCCATTTTACATATATATAATCAGTTCACAAACTTAATATTTTGAGCTTGAAGCCCGATTTTCAAATCCCTGTACAGCTTTTGTTTCAATTCATAATAACTTCCATCCTTTACTTCAATCCCGGTAGATATAATTATTCTCATACCAACATCACTATGTTCGTGTGAAATATCAATATCTGATACTTCAATTCTATCAAATAGTATGCTCTTGATCATATTTTCAACAGAAACGATCTCGTTATCGTGACTCAATAGCAATTGAAGTTCGATGGTGTTGTCTACTCTATTTTTTATATCAATGGATTGAGTCCAGAGAACACTATTCGCTACTTCTGATATGACATCGGATCCGGGATGCCGCACTTGCGTAGTGAAAGTTTTTATTTCTTGAATGGTTCCTGTTGTATGATGCTTGTTGTTATTATTGTTAGTTGAATATGTAACAATGAAGTCACCTTTCCGAACTTTGTCGAATATAACCAATAAAAATCCAGCGAAATAATCTTGAATTGGTTGCTGAAGTGCCATGGGAAGAACCAATGACATCACCCCGAGCGATGTGAAGAAATAGACACTCGAAACATCTGAGATATGTATAGCTATCGAAATTGCGAGTATTATTATTATAATTCTAACTAATACAGTAAATATACCCGATCTGATATATTTTGCATATCGAATGTCATCCTTCTCAATATTTGATCCTTTGAACTCATTCATACTTTCACGAACCAAGTCAGAAACCGGAAATGATAATAAAACTATACAGATTGAAATAATATTTCGAATAAGTTTTTTATCCATATTACATAACAGTATATATTAAATAGTATATTATACTAAGCAATGAATACTAAGTATAAATTGAAGTCTAAATCAAAATCTAAATTGAAGACTAAATCCAAATCTAAATTGAAGTCTAAATCCAAGTCTAAATCCAAGTCTAAATTGAAGTCTGGATCCAAATCCAAGTCTAAATCCAAGTCTAAATTGAAGTCTGGATCCAAATCTCAATTCAGACACAAATCTAAATGCAAATTTAAGTCTGCCAAGACTTCAAAATCAAGAAACATATTACGAAACAAATTCAAAAAGGGTGAAATCTTCGTATTAAAAAAAGAATTTGGTGAAAACGAGTGTGAGTTTTCAAGAAATGCATATAAAATAGGTATATCACCGAAAATTTACAAATGTAAAGACGGTATAATTTATATACAAAAACTACAAAGTATTGACGAGAGTGAACTGTTTAATCGAAAGTTTGAAATTTTTGAGCTTATTCTTAAAGGCACACGGAAAGGTATGATACATCTAGACCCGGGTGCAAAAAAAAGAGGTTACAACGTTATGAAAACATATGATGGAAAGCTACTCTTAATTGACTGGGGAGATGCGGAATATTTGAATGAACACGATAATCCGTTTATTGTCGCATCAAATACTTTTCTAAATCTTTGGAATCGTGTTTTTTTTGTTAAAGTAAAGCCTCACCAACTTAGACAATACATTTTAGAAAAGTATAAACTGATGTTACCCGAACTCTCACGTGAAAGAATTTCGAGGATTCGAAAAGAGTCTCAAGAAAATCAGCGCAGAATTGCACTAACACGTTCCTTGAAGTACACAAAAAGAGAACTATGATATCAAGTTCAAGTAAAACTTCAAGTAACAATGTGTCTAACTTTCACATAAGGACCAATCGGCAATGACACAGGTCGTACCATACGATTTAAATAAATTTCTTTAATACTCAAGACAACATTTCGATGTGTTTTGAATAATTCGATCATATTCTTCAGTTGATTATTGCTTATTCCTGAGATTATGAGTAAATCGTATGCATTCAATTCTCGTTTCTTTATCTCAACCTTCATCTCTCGGATTTTTATATTATTCCTTATTTCATTTTGAGATATATTCGACGTTGTTGAATATTTCCAAATATTACGAATGACTTGCATTGGGACTTTTTTTTTAAACAGAACTTCTTTAAGCGTCTGTTTTATTGTGTGTTGGATGGTTTCGTTCATGGTTGGTTTACATTATTTTCAATACTATTTCAAAGATAAAAATCGGATCATTTTTATTTTTAATTTTATAAGTTTAATGCTTAAATTTTATTTAGGTGATTTGACTTGAACGTTGAAATATAGTACGAAATATCAGATGGTATCCCAACAACATTCAGCTTTTTCATAATAGTGTCGGCTTCGTTCCATTTTTGGATAGATTTAATAAATGGAGTGGGGGTGGCATTTTGAAATAAATCAAGGTGGGTGAACTTCCATGTATTTCGAACCTTCTGAATGTCCCATTTACTAATAGACTTGTCGAAACTGAGCGCATTGAAAAACATTGAGCTCAATGTTCTTGCGTTTGACACATCCCAATTGTTAATTGATTGATTAAAATTGTCTGTATTTTGGAACATACCTGCAAAATCAGAACAATTTCGAGTATTCCAAGTATCGAGCGGTTTATTGAACGCGCTTGCAAAATAAAACATCGAATTCATGGTTTCAACCTTATTTACGTTCCATTCGTCGAGGTGGTGATTAAAACTTGAGGCTCCGGCAAACATGAGGGACATATTTGTTACATTAGACACATTCCAGTTATTAAGTGGTTGATTGAATCGATTTGTGTTATGAAACATACCTTCCATACAAGTAACATTCGACACATCCCAATTTGAAATATTCTCATCGAACACGTTGTCATGTTCGTAGACGTCGTCGAAGAAAAAATCGTCGTCGAATAAATACTTCATATCTGTAACGCCCCTTACATTCCAATCAGATATATTACCGTATAAATCTTCGGCATATTCTTTATTATCGAAATAATCGCCGATTGCATCGCGTATTGAGTCGTTATCAAATCGCCCAAATCTCATGTGTTTCTGTATTGTTGTATATTATATGTTGTGTATCTGTGTATTTGTTTTTTGTTAATCATTTTTTGTATAACTGAACCAACTGTAAAAAGATTAACAAAAAATAGTTAATATGTTATATAATGAAATGTATTTCTAGAAAGGACGTCGAAATTGTTGTATTTAGTCTTATTCTTCTAATGATTATTTTAATGCCCCTTGAATGGCCACAAAAAAAATTTTTATATATATTGGCATTGGCATACGTGTGCATATATGCTGTCACAAATAACCGGTTGTTAAAAAACATTACTGAAAATTTTGAAACGCCGGAATCCGGGAATCTAAAGTACTCGGACGGAAGTGTACGACGATTTGTTTTTATAGATCAAGATAATTTAATGAAGGATAAGGATAACTAAAAATGAATGAAGACATTTTAGAAATATCGCAAGGTTTGAGGTTGATAGTCGATTAATTTCTTGGAGAATTTTGATAATTTACGCACATTGTGTCAACGGTTATAAATGAATTCTAGGGAAAATACCGAACGAATAAATTTCCATCAACATTAATCTCGAAGATTTTGACATTTGAACTCTGATAACCTTTGGACTTTGACAACATGTATTCGGTTCCAGGGTACCACACGATTTACATATTGACACCAGCGTTGCATCGCATGACTTAAGTAAGCGATCTGACAAAACACGTTCCGAAATATTCGATGTGATTCTTGAACGAATCTGGTCTCGTTCCATCTCACCAATACGCAGCCCTCCGTTTGAGCCTCCTTTTATAGCCTGACCGGTTAACATATTATATGCGCCGAATGAACGTGATTTCCACTTTTTGGATACGATATGATTTAATGCCATATAGAACACATTTCCCAAAAAAATTGGTCTCATCAAGCGATTTCCCGTCTTTCCACATATCAATTCCTGTTTCCCAGTTTCTTTATTGAAATGTGTATTTTGAATGTCAACATTAGAATCGTGTCCAAGTTTTCCATTGATAAGTGCTTCACTGCCAAAGTACGACTCTAACATTTGCGAAACAGTCATTCGTGATGGCATGCAAGCTGGGTTTATAATTATATCTGGTATAATTCCATCAAACGAATAAGGCATGTCATGAGAATTGCATAAAAAGCCTATAACTCCTTTTTGCCCAGATCTATTCGAAAGTTTGTCACCAATTTCTGGTTTGTGTAGGTACTCGAGATCGACAACTCTTGTATGTTTTAAATCATACGAATCAATAACACGCCCGCGATAACCTCGAATAGATGTGTCCATACCATTTTTTGTTTTTTTTCCAATACATATATTATGATTTGCGATGGTATTATATTTATGTAACTTTTTTTCATGAAAATTTTCGTTTGCATTTCTTCTCCAAATTATTTTTTCGGTTTTGATTGATGTCAGACCTCCACGGACGACAAAATCCCTATTCGCAACAATTGCATCTTCAATATTCCAACCATCAAAACTCATGACCGCGACAATCGCATTTGTACCATTGATTGTAGTCACATCGTTTTTTGGTGAGATTACTGGGATCTGTGGATATGCCAATTTCGATGCTTGCTTTAAATGTGTCGTAGCATAAGATACACGTACTGGGGGTAGATGTCTTTGAAAAATAATATGCTTTGCAACTGAACCGATCTTCAAATTGTTAGTCGTCGTATTTTTTACAATTTGACATCCATCTAGGAAAATCCAATTTTTTGATTCAAACACATGGGTTTTGGTGTCATCTCTTAAATATCCGTTGTATATATCCATCGACTCTGGAATTGTAGGAATGCAAGACTGCGTAACTTCCAAAGCGTCTACAATATCAACCTTCAGTCCAACATCTTCACCTTCAGCGATTCGATACGGACAGTATATGTTTATATGTGAGTCGTCTAGCTCACGTTTTTTGTGATTTCCGTATGAATTTGATCCACGTATCACACGTGACACATGTGATATTGATTCAAAGAATGATTTATTTTTAAGAAGTTGTCCGTTGTATTGAATTCGTCTTAACATATAATTCGAAACCTTTGCATTGAAATTAGCGTTGAGCCGATCACAAATGTCCCCAACAAGCCAGTCAACGCCAACGAGACGTTTAAAATGGACGTCGTTCGAATTCACTACCGGAATAATATCGTTTAAAATATGGCGAATCATGAGAGACATGAATACGCTTTTTGTTTTTAATGAATCCAAATGAGGTAAAAAATTGTCTTCGTTGATGTTCAAACTCTTACTTTTCATGTTATCTTTGCGACCAGATAACAGCATTTTATATTTCATCTTTTCCTTTTCATCCTCAATAAAAATTTCCAAATCATATATTGCGTTTTCTAATATGAAATCTGACAACTTTTGGGCTCCTGCCTTATATGCTTGTTCTACAAAAAGACAACCTTTCTTTATGAAAATCCTAAATCTTGATTGATACATTTTCCAAGGTGTCTCTATCTTTGCAGACCAGACTTCAACTGCGTCAATTGATGTCTTGTAAATAAAGTTCGGAATGTATGTCTCTTTGAATGGCCAAACGTATGATTTACCATTTAGAATAAAGTATCCAAATCGTGTCATTGATGGTATCTCAACAATTTCGCACGTGTTTCTATCAATGAGTTTTACATTATACGTTTCCAAATTTCTCAAACATTTTTTCATTTCAATGGCCTCTTCGTCGTATGATAAGGTTATAATTTTATAATAGGCAGGTTTATATATACGAAGACAATTCATAAATCGATCATGTTGACGTTGAAAACTATTGTACATTTTCAATGCGGTTGTTCGCTTTTGATTTTTGGAAAAGAACTTAAGAGCAAATTACATAATGGATAATATAAAAAAAAATGGAAAAAATGGAAAAAATGGAAATTTATAAGAAATTTGTAGAAGTTTTTCATAATTTGAAGAATGAAATGAGAAGCGATAGTTTTGATACAATGACAATATATGAAAAGCAAAAATTTTATGAAACGTGTCTTCTTTTCGATCTTCTTGTAAATTCAGGAAAGTCGAATCAACGCGATATTCGGAGTCATCGTCAGAAGAATTTCGACACCACAATTACTCTACAAAGCCAAGTTCTACATAACTGTATTATAGTCTCAAATGAACGTGACAGAGATACTGTTCTAAATAAAGGAAAAGCTGCATTGTTTGCAGATAAATTGTTCTTCTTTAAGACAATACAAAAAGATGTTATGTATAAAATTCCACTTGTCTTCGATTTAAGTAACAACATATTCTTACCACATTTTATAGACTTTAAAAGTTCAATAAAAAACAGTGTGATGTTCTCAGATAAAAATTCGAATGAATACGCAACTCGCCGTGTGTTTGAATCCGACTCGCAAATTAAAATTCATAAAATGTGTAAAAAATATGGTTGTCCCGAAGAAATGTTGTATGAAATTTCTAAATCGAGTCTGAATAATTTTTTTAAAGACTTTGCGATATTTAAATCGCACAATGACGACACTATCGAAGAAGCAGCAGGTGGTGACGTTGATACGATAAAATGTACGACAAAATGGAATGAGATATTTGAAATGACAGGATTGGTACCACGCGATTGTCGCTGTATGGCGTACTCAAGTGCGTTATATGAACGTTGTGTTGTTCAAGGTAAGAGTGTACATGGTTTGCGACCTAAACATTCGAATAATTGTGATAAGAAATGCTTGATTAAACTAAACTTTATAAAAATGATTGATATAAAGTTTAGCAACGCCAAATCAGAACATAAGTAAATAAAAATGTTTCGAAACGAGTATGTTTTACAAAATATACTGAATTCAGATGTAAAAAATGAGATTATGTCATTCGCACAGAGTCCATTTGAAGAAGCTAGAACATTTTACACTGCTAATCTTTTGAATCATTTCAAAAAAAACGTATCTGATACCATATACAATGAGTATCGTTATCCCATCCATGTTGGATTCGCAAAAAGAACACTTGAAATTCTCAAACTTTATAAAAATAATAATACCTTTAGTTTAGATAAATTGTTTAACGATAACTATCATTTATCCGTTCGACAGATTATCGATCTGCAATATCTTCAGACTTTGAAGAAACAGAGAAAACTACATATAGTTGGACTCGTTCCATTTCAGAGAGAGAAGTTAATGATACAAATTCGATTAAAATCAATTAAAGTCCGTTTATTTCATATTTAAAAGGAGTTTATGATAGAGTCTATCTGCTTCTTCGTTTGCCTTTTTAGCATCTTCGCGTGCTTTTGTAAACGCTGCCTTGATGTCGTCTTCTTCGGAAACATCAACTATCACTTTGGCAGCATCCATGGCATTTTCGTCGGCCCCAAGATCTGAAACTTCTTTGTCAACAACGAATGTGACTTCTTCTTTTGCGACATCCGTGACCACAACTTCTTCTTTTGCGACATCCGTGACCACAACTTCTTCTTTTGCGACATCCGTGACCACAACTTCTTCTTTTGCGACATCCGTGACCACAACTTCTTCTTTTGCGACATCCGTGACCACAACTTCTTCTTTTGCGACATCTGCGACATCTGTGATTGCGTCAATGGCTAGATCATCTAAGTCATCGTTTAATTCGCCAATATCTTGCTGACTTACAACAGAAAGTGTCTCATCATCTGTTTGATAATCCATGTACGAATTTTGAACATCATTGTTATTGTCTTCGAAGAAACTTGTTCCATTCTCGATTGTCGTATCCTTATCGAGTTTCACGATGCCACGTAAAACAATATCAGCATTAAAACTACGCGACTTCACAAAAAGCGACTTGACTTCAACAAGTGGAATAATTTTACAATCCTTCAAATCGTCTATACAAATATCATTTTCCTCAGTATCCTTTATTTCAAATGTGAACATGTTCCTTCGATTAGTGTGTACACGAAGTGCTATCGTGTCGTCTGATAGGGGTGCGTACATTTTTTTTATAGTATTAACGGACATTTTTTGGTTGCCACCAAAAAGGCTGTTGTAATTTTTAGAAAACTTTTTAAGAACCCAGCTGTCAAAATCCTCAAGAAACGCACCAAAATCTTGATGATTACCATCATCCGAATCTAGGTGTAGTTTTAGAAATCCGGTTTTTGATACCTTTATTACGTTAAAATCTTCGATTGTAAACGCTGGGATAGCGAAGTAAATACCATCCCCAATTTTATTTTTAATTTTTATTTCGTAAGAGTTTCCATCCAATTTCGTTGGCTTTTCGAAATCAAAATTATCTAAGTCAATATCATCGAAGTCGTTCACGTACATGTCAGTTTCGTCAGTCATATTCGGTTTTATAAAATATGTCTTTATATATATATTGATTTTTCAGACGCACACGTACGAACGTGTGTGGCGTTTTTACAACATAAAGACAAATTGATCAATAGTATTTAAATGAAAATTTTAGAAGATTCAAACAAATATATACGGGAAATTATCCATATTTCTGATATTCACATTAGAAATGAGTCGACTCGATACGTTGAATATACAATCGTATTCGAGAACCTTTTTAAAGAAATCAAATTGAAGGAGTCTGTTCGGAATAATGAAGCAATTGTTGTAATTACAGGCGATTTTTTTCATCACAAAATAACAATTGGAAAGCATGGAATCAAATTATTCACGCATTTTATAACGAGTTTATGCGATATCGCACCAACGTTCGTGATTCTCGGTAACCACGATTTTGAGCAACACAAAATTGAAGATGAAATCGACTTTCTTGAAGCATTTGATATTAAACACAATAATTTCAATTATCTCGATACAACTGGATTGTATGAATTTGGAAATATTGGCTTCGGTGTAGTTGATGTAAAGGATAGTCTACGCATCGGATCCGGTTCTGGCGCGAGTGATGATTTGCCAGATTTCCCCAAACCAGAATTTTCAAAAAATGTCACAACATCGATCGGGTTGTTCCACGGAACAATTAAAAATTCGAAAGTGTCTAAAAACCGAATCTTGGTTGAAGGATATCCAATGTCTTGGATCGACATCGGATATGATTTTTTTTTGCTAGGAGACATTCACAAAATGCAGATTTTAGAAACACCTTCTTCAATGATAGCAGCATATTCTGGGTCGTTGATTCAGCAAAATTTTGGTGAAAGTTTATTTCACCATGGATTTCTCACTTGGAATGTTGAAAATAAAAAAGTGACTATGACAAAGGTCAAGAACGAATATGGGTTCTTGAAGGTCTGTTATGTCGATAGTTTATGGAAATCGGAAGACGTATCTTTGAAAGAATTCGTAAAAAGAGTAAACTTTCCGAGTCACATAAAAGTTAGAATTATTGGCAAATATTCACTTTATCAGTACAATGAACTCGTTACAATTTTAAGTAATTCTCGATGTGTTTTTGAGGATGTTTCTGTGAAAGCAGAGCAATTTTTTGAGGATGAATCTGATAATGATATTCGACTGGACGTATCGTCAATAGAATTATTTAACAACTTTATCAAACACGAAAACATTGACGATAAATATAAAACGATACCAAATTCGGATTATATGTTTACGAATGTATTAAAGGAATGGAATATAGAACTTAAAACACGAATTGGAAAGAAAAATACAGAAATCGAAAAATCATATTTGCATTATCGTGATATCGAAGAAACTCCTGTCGAAAAATTAAAACAATTCACGTTAAAACATATATCCTGGAACGGTCTATTATGCTACATAGGATATAACCACCTTGATTTCACCAATTTTGAAAACTCTACCAATCTGATTTCGGCAAAAAATGGAGGCGGTAAAACTAGTTTGCTTGACATAATTTGCGTAGCGATATTTGGTAAGTCCTCAAAATCAAAAACCCAAAAGAATTTAATATCGAAAGGTATTACAAAAGACACAGCCGCAACAAATATAACAATTAAATACAAGGATGACACTTACAAGATAGAACGGGTGTTTGATAAAACCGGCAAGCAGAAGTATCGATGTGGAGGTGTGTTCAAATATCACGCTGAATTGGATTGTTGGAAAACGGTTGCTCTCGATTCTCCGCAAACAAATGCATGGGTTTCATATAATCTTGGAACTATTCAACAGTTTCTCACGACGACGATGATTTCTCAAAATAACGACAATGATTTTCTATCCATGAAATCAAATGACCAGAAGGATTATTTGGAGAAAATTTTTGGTATTCAAAATTTGAATTCAAAAACCGAATATTTGATACAAACGAAAACGGCTCTTCATTCGATAAAAAAGAATCTCGATTTAGCATTTTCATTACAAAAAATGGACACAATTGAAAATGGAAACGAAATAAAGAAAAAACTTGATGAGACAAAACGAGAAGTTAATTTTTTGGATGGAAGACTTAAAGCTAAACATTTTGAAAAGGAAGACTTATACGTATCTGTACCGATTTCGGATCTTCAAAAAACATACCAGGCTTTAGAAATTGAAAGAAAAAAAATAGAAGAACAGGTTGAAAATATAGAATACGTTGATAAGACTACGCTGATAAAACGAATGGCGGAAATTGTCTCAACGAAGAATCAATATTCCACAAAACATGATTCAACAAGTATCGATATTGACAGTGATACATTTGAAAATTTACGTGACGACTATTTGGAAAATGGGTGTATGTCTATATTTCAAACGTATTTTAAAAAATTAAAGAAATTAATTTCAATTCAAAAACCAGAATATGACGGCGACCTACGAACCATCTTCGATGATCACACAAAATATTCCGCTAAGTTTATGGCGATGACGAAATCCACAATCGATGTGATTCAGTTTAAAAAGAAATGCTTGGAGCTTGAAAATAAAGAAGAGTCACTCTTTAAAGAACTTGATGTCTTGAATATGCAAAAGAAACAGCCAAATATTAACAGAAATGAAGTTCTGTTTGTTTTGGATCAAGTTAATTCTCAAAAGGAATTTGTCTCGACAAAAGTCCAAGAGAAATCCAAACTTGAAGAAAAGATCCGTTTGAAAAATCTCCTTAAAAAAAATCAAGAGAATATTGATTCATTGGATACAGTATTATCAACCGTTCCATTTAATCCAGAATGCATCGCATGTCGTTCACAAGCATTGCGGGTGCAACATGTCGAACTTTTGAAAATGAGAGTTGAACTTACGAACAAATTTTCCAATTTTGTAACCGATGATTCCGACGATTCCGATGATTCCGATGATAATGAAGAGCTGCGAAAATTAAAAATTTGGTTAGAAAATTTCTACAAATTATATTCGAAGTATAAACAATATTCCAAGGTTGCGAATCAGTGGTGTAAATACGATACAATTCAAATGAAGTGTGTTGAATTGGAAGACACACTTTCAAATTCACGAAGAGAACTACGAAAACTAAGACAATTGGAAAAAGCCGTCGGTGAATATGATGAAACGAAGCAAAGAATAGAATATATCGAAGATGTTATGAAGAAAATAAAAGAATATAAACTTCAGCGCGAGGAAAAAATTTCGCTTTATATACATATATATCGAATTGCCGACATGATTCACCAAAAACTGTTGTGTATTGAATTATCAAATCAGGAACATGATAAACTGAACAGCGAGTTGAAATATATCAAACAGGTCGTATCATCAAAACAAGTATATGACCAAATATTGCGAGTTTCGAGTGAAATCGAGGAAATTCGATCGTTAATGCACGATAAGAGTGTATTAAAAACAGTTTTAGATCAACAATACATCGAGTTTATGAAAAATTACGAAACGGGTGTTCAACTTGAGAATACGGTCAGTAGTGTCATAAAAAAGATTGAAACCGTTTCTGAACTAATAGATATTTGTAATCGTTACCGTGAATGGATTTATAACGAATATATTCTACCAAATATCGTTAAAAAAGCGAATAATTTGATATCAAGAATTGAGCCTCGTCTCGAATTGTGCTTCAAGTTTGAAGACGAAAATATTGAGTTTACTGCAAAAAACGAATTTCACGAAGTTCCAATTGAAAAGACGAGTGGCTTTGAATATTTCATATTGAGTTTATGTCTGCGGATATCTCTGATTTCTCTTACAGGCAATCAGAATCATAGAGGACAACTGATAATTGACGAAGGATTTACCACATGTGATGCAAACCACTTGGAAAAAATTCCACATTTTTTACGATTATTGTTGAATCAGTTTGAATCTATTATTTTAGTATCCCATCTAGAGAAAATTCAAGAATCTGTTGATAATACTATACATATCAAAAACCACCAGTTGAGAATTTAGAACCGTGATGTCATTAAAGACGAATTCGAATATCCGTCAAGTGTATTATTATTGATAGAATTTTCGCAATTCTCATCACAATTTGCTTCTACTATGCATTCCTTGTTTTCGTCCTCATTGAAACTGTCAGGAGCTTTTGGAGCCTCTTTAAGTGAAACCGGGAGAACAAAATTGTGAGGGCCATCATGAATTATAGTATCGTCCGAATTCACTATAGCTTCCGACCTGAATTCTTCATCTATATCTCCTTCATTGAAGTATGACACTATGTAGTATATGATACACGACAATATTGCGACTACCACAAGGATACTAAACAGTTTGAATAATCTCTTCGGTAATGAATACAATTTTGATATTGATGATGAATGAATTACTTTTGGAGTATTTGGAGGTAACATTTTTGCAATCGATTTCATTTAAATTATAGATATATTTTTTTTATTGAAATAAAATAACGTCTCCGAATTATAAAAATAGTTGTGGCTGTCGCGATCGATGCTGCCGCACCTATTAGGATTCGACGATGCAACCTATGACGAACCTTACAGACCCTTTGTTGAATAATTTTAGTAACAACCGAATCTGCAAGCAATTTTGTAATATGCTTTGGAATTTCAATTTCATTAACATGTTCGAATGTATTTATGTCCATTTCCAGCATTGCAATTTTCTTTTTGAGCAAATCCTTTTCATCGTTGATTTTTAAAAACTCAAAAAAATCTACATTCTTGTCGTCTTTTTTAAAGTTTTTTAATGATTCTCTCAATTTCACTATTGTCGACATATTTTCAATAATTTTATTTCTATTTTTTTCTATACTGTCAAATAGACATGGAATTGTTGTTGTTACGACATTATCAGTTGATTTCATATTATCAGTATGTCAGTTGATTACTAAAGTTAATATTTTAATATTTTGTTAAATATACACGATGATTCTATCAGGATTGAAAAATAAATTTGCGTCACAATCAAGAGCCGTCGAGGGTTTTGAAAACGAAGATAATCAACGTTGCCAGTATTTTTTTGTATTTCGAATTATGTTTTTGGTCTTATTGTCAGTGGTTGGTTTCGTGCTGTGGAATGAAATTTTAGCAGGTGCTGACAATGGAAAAGGCTTTATAACAATTTTAAAACCACTTCCTACAGTATTGTATGCATTTTTTATGTTTGTTTCGTTGGATTTATTTCTGAATCCTGTGGTTTGAACGGAAGAACTGTAATTGAGACTAAAAAAAACGAGTTTTCGGTATCCAAGAAATTATAATTTTTTAAGGATACGTCATAGTTGTAGTTTTGTAATTACTCGTAAATATTTCATATTAATATTTCCCGCTTCGATTCGATTTTTGCCCCTTTCTGGTCGGTAATTGTTGGGATTTGTCCGAAGTTCGTCACGGTTTGATGAACATATTAGACGTCCCTTTTGCGTTTTGCATCCGGAATCGTTTCGTTTTGCATGATGATGCATGTTCATGTTCATGTTCGTGATTTTTTTTTTTGATGATCTCTTTATTTTGCGTAGATCTACAGTGTGCTGTATTTGCAAGCTGATTTAAAAGCATGTCTTCGTATTTTTGTTTTCGTATTAATGCAGCCCGCCTACGGCGGTCACGGATAGCTTCCATCTTTTGTTCCATTTGGTTACTAAGCTAATGTATGTAGGTATTCATCATTTTTTTCTTAATCTATTATGAAATCCCCCCCCCGGACAATACAAAGATGAACGATAGCTCGGTAAATCGTGAAGAACTTACCGATGAAGTCAAAAGCTTGATGGAAAAATGAAAAATTTTCAAAAAACAAAATCCGTAAGCAGTTGCGGATATTTATGAATAAATCAGGATAGTTTCGATTTGCCCGATCAAAATTCGAAGAGTTGATGATTCAAAAAATAAATATGTATGTATATATATATACATATATAAAATGACCGTGGCGATATTTTTTTTAATCATTATTGTGATAATAATTATTATTTTCTCGCTCTCGGAAACTGGTAATCTTGGAACACACAATGAAAATGACAAACAAGATAAAGACGAACACAAAATAGAAGACGTAATTTTAACTGATGTCGATGGAAATGAGGCCGTTGTACCATTAGACGACGGGTTTGATTTTGTCGATAAAAGTGGTGATGGTATTCTACAGCGTTCCGAAGTAATTGCTTATCGAGACGGAATAAATATAAAGTGGCTTCAAGATCAATACGAAAATCATAACGATGGCAGTAGTCCAGACAATAATATATATGATAGAGATTACGTCAGGAATAGAACTCATAAATCTCTTGTAGATTTAAAAACGTTTTTTTTGCCAGTGAGTGTTTGGCCAAAATGCCAAAAAAAAGACAAGAAGAAGAAAAGATGCAAAGGTAAATATTTTGGCGCGGATACGGTTTCTGAAAAACATAATTCTGGAAATTTTGGAGTGTAAAGTTTATATTAAGAAATGACGGGTGGTGACAAGATTGTCGCTAGATCGTTAAACAAGGAGCCGATTGAATTTAAACCAAGTTTATGTTAAATAAAAATCTCATTATTATTATAAGAGATGGTATCGAAGACTCGAAAGAAAGGTGGAAGCATCCGAATGATAAAACCAAAACAAAAAACAAAAACTGATAATTGGAAGCACATGAACGAGTGGCTTAGCGACGATGACATTATCAATGTACTAAGAAAATTTAAAAAACGTCGTTTTAAAGTATATTTTCCCGAACCGATCGACTTCGATGAGAAAACATTTGGAATTTGCAAATTTGACGGTGTTTGCAAAGATTCTTATGAATCACTACGTACGAAGTACGATTCTACCTCCATCGTTTTCAACACAGATACGTCAGATCAATATGGATCACACTGGATCTGTATGTATTTCGATATTAAAAACAAAATATTTTACTTTTTCGATTCGGCTGGAAATAGAGCTCCTTCTGAAGTAAAAAATCTATTTAATCGATTCAAACGCGAAGCGAAAGCACTCGACGGGTCAAAAATTGTATTCAAAGAAAATAAAATACATCATCAGTATTCGAACACCGAATGTGGTGTATATTGCATCTATTTCATATTGATGATGCTCAAAGACACGAGACATTTCGAAACAACATTTCAGCAAGCACGTATTCCTGACGAACAGATGTTTGAACTACGACGAAAACTTTTTAAATTTTAAATTTTAAATTTATTAGCATTTATATGATGATTATTAACAACTACTAAGTCTGTTTTGGAGCCAAGCACATACGCACTTCACCCAAACTACCAACACAGTACGATAAAATTAGAGGGTAATTATTTTTGAGATAAATTTGTATATTTGGTGACAGGCTTGTACACTTCGAAAACATCGTCAAATATTTCAGCGAAAACACACCTTGAATAATTTCCTCTTCTGCGTTGCTTAGTTTATTAAAATGGATACCGTTCGACGAGCTTTCACCAATCACAGTTACCTGCTCTGCAAAATCTCCACTACAAGTCAAAATAAGATTCTTGTCAACAGATTTTATTTCGATATCATCTGAAATATTCAACATATCGCGACAAGTTTTCTGAAATTCGCTGGATTTCATTGTTATGATCGATGAAAATGTTGCAGGTGGAATCTTTATATTGCCGGAACTGAGATCCATGAGGTTTAGTTTAAATGTCGTTGATGTGTTTTTGACCGTATTCTCGATCTTGATTCCAAGATGATTCTGGTCGTTCTTTTGAACGAATAAAGTAATCATGTCATTACTCGATACTGTCTTGATAAGCTTAAAAAGATTTATCATATTGACGCCTAGAATCTGTGGGTGTGTACAATGAAATTTCTCGAAATTCGCAGCATTGAGATTGAGGTGAACTAAACTTGTATGGGTTGGATCAATCGAGAGGATTCTAATAGAGTCTTCGTTGATTTCAATATTTGTATCGGGTAGAATCTCTTTCACAGCTTCAATAAGTGACTTAATGATTGTTGATTGAATAGAGACAATATAAATTGAGTATGAATCAAACTCATTCGAGTCCATGTCTATGGAAGTATTCTCGAGTTGCCTTTATATGTTTATAGTAGTCGACAATGATCCCAAAGACAAGTTTGGTGTACTTTCACTCTACAAAGAGGACACAGATAGAAATCAGAACTAAATCGAGATGTAAAATCCATTTGTACACACGATTTATGAAATTTGTGTCCACATGGTAGATGTATGAAATTTTGTGTCATGTCACATAAGCATATCGCGCAATCAACATCTTCCTCAATCGGAACTACACTATGATTTCTAAAATCAATAGCTCTGTTCGCGGATTCTCCGAAACAAGAGTGTAAAAAGAAAATTTTGTCAGTACAATTTATTCTTACTTTTTCGATAAGGTTTTCGGAATTATTGAAATTCTTTTTAACACATAACTTACAAATTTTTGTAAGTATGTCTCTGTGACTGTTTGACATACAGTGTGCTGTAGTGGTATTATTATTGTATATTTGTATTGTTTTTTCGAAACCATCAATGAATTCAATCTTATAGTCATTGATACAATCGCAAATATAAAAAACCATAGTCTTTTTAATTATATTGCTAAATTGGAACATTTTATTGACAATTTTTTCCTTCAAATCGTCAATCGAAACTATAAATTTTGGATCAGAAATAATGCTACAAATTTTGGTTGCAGTAATAAATTTCAAATGTCGATCTGACATGTTTAGAAAATAGTTCCAAAACACAGTTGGATCATCCTGCATCCGAAATAAATCAACTATACGGGATTTATCAAAACCGGATTCTATAAAAACATTGATACATTTAACCACATCAACCTCATCTAGATTTTCAGTGTATTTGTTCATCCAAAACCACTCGGGTGTATCTGCAAATTCAGATGTAACTAAAACTGATTCTGCATCAAATTTGTATCCTATTTGAGCGACAACTTTACGTGAATAGTTATCGACTTTGAAAATATTTGAATCAATTAATTTTTGGCACATATCAAGTCGATCCGATAATATAGAAAATCTCAATAGATAAATATGTAATTCATTCCAGCGACTTTTATACCAATGTTTCCTTGCTCGTTCAACAAATCGAACATCCATACTTTCAATAAGTTGTAAAACATATATTTGATGTTCATATACCCATAAAAAAATTTCATATTGTCTAGACCATATCATATGCGATAGAATTGTAATTGTGAACTCATGCCATTCGTTTTTTCCAGTAAAATACAAACTCTTTTTTTTGAATATTACGTAGACTTTATATAACTCCTTAAAAATTTCAATTTCAAGACTCTGATCTTGTAATGCTACAATACATGCACATTGAATAATATTACAATGATATACTGAAAAACGATCCCTGTTTAATTTTGTATCACTATTTTTAATACTTTTTATATAGTCTTCGTTACTTAAGGCTAATTCAAAAAATCTCTTCGTGAAGTATTGATTGCAATCATATAGAAATTCACAGTTAGACGTTTCTATAAATCTACGTAAAAATTCAGATAACATTAACATCTGCAATATTTTCTTTTTTCATATTTCTATGGTTAGTTTTTTACAGTGTGATGTATCCCATTCAATTTTCTTACGAAAAAAAATAATCTATATAAATAAATGTTTAGTAGTATATTGAAGAAATTTTATATGTCAAAAAAATCCAATTCAAAAGAAAAGACTCTTCGTCGCAAACCTGCTCGAAAAAATGTTCTTATCGGAAAGAAGACACGTCGCAAGAAAAAAGCTAAGAAATATCTAACACATGATAATGGTGGCCGCCCCTTTTTAGTAGTGATAGATAATAAACATGTTAAAATATATAAGGTGCCCAAATCGAAATCGAAAGAAGATTATCCTGAACTATCGATCACAGACTATACTGAATTGATAAAAGAATATAATGATGTAAAACATGTTTTTATAGGTAAAAGTAGAGGTATGGATTTCAAAATGGATCGTTCACAATTCACCGGTAATACTATACTTTTGGAGATACAACCCAATAGATATTGTCAAATTTCTGGATCTATTATAGAATTTTCAACATCGGATACGATAAACGCATATGATTCTCCAGTGCATCCCAATGATGTTCCAGGCCCGATTGCGTATGCTACGCAAAATGTATATTTCTTTCCACATGCAGACGGTGTAAAGTATGTATCTAATACGAATGTTGATAACATGACAACCGATGAATTATGGAATAAATATTATTTTGATAACGAGTTGTTAGATGTGCAAATTCTAAAATCCTTGGAAATTATTCCCAGACTTTAAAGATGAAAAAAAACAATACGAAAAATTTGAAGCAGTATACGAATGCACGACACCAAAATGGATTCACACGAGCATCATAGGTTATCTTCTTCTGTTGTTGGTTTAGAAACTTTTTCGTCATCATCTACTGAAAAATACCTAATCTTGAATTGCACAGACAATATGAACATCAAATTGTATTTGATGTTCGATTCGTTCGATTCGTTCGATTCGTTCGATTCGTCATTTGATTCGGATGCCAGATTCGAAACATGCTGAGATTCGTAGTTGACTTCATAAATTTTTGACATTATATCTAATATTCTCGTTGAAAGTTTGTTAGATTGTTGCAAAACGTTGGAGAGAATATCATCGTTTCTGTCGTTTCTGTCAGATATTTGTGTGCAACCGAGAATATTTAATAAGCTTTTTTCTTGCGACGTGTCTTCTTTCCGATAAGAACATTTTTTCGAGCAGGTTTGCGACGAAGAGTCTTTTCTTTGGGGTGAGCGAGAGCAAGAAGAGCAAGAAGAGCAATAAGAGCAAGAAGAGCAAGAAGAGCAAGAGCAAAAAAAAGTTCTTCAATATACTACTAAACATTTATTTATATAGATTATTTTTTTTCGTAAGAAAATTGGATAGATAATAAACATACGAATGCACGACACCAAAATGGATTCACACGAGCATCATAGGTTATCTTCTTCTGTTGTTGGTTTAGAAACTTTTTCGTCATCATCTACTGAAAAATACCTAATCTTGAATTGCACAGACAATATGAACATCAAATTGATAAATGAAAGCACATTGGCAATAATGAAAGGAATAGAAAATATTAGAACCGATGAGATACCTAGAAAAATACAAGCGATAACTTCGATGAGTAGAAACTGTAGATTCAGTATCGAAGGAGTTTTGATTTGTTCATAAATCAAAGGGGTCAATCTAAGGATAAGGAAAAATGCACCAATGAAACCGAATATATCACTTAAAATCATGATTTTGAATGTATATTTATGACTTCTTATATTATATGTATTATATGTATGAATCGAAAAGACACTATCATTTTTTTTAATTTATACCATAAATTAAATTGTCTTCCTACAAAATTCGATTCGTCGTGTTGTTGCGTTATTGAATGTGAACATTCAACAAAAAGTAATGACGACAGCCAACATCCGTCAATATTAGGCAGTATTTGACTTAAAAAGTTCAGAATTATAAGATTCGAACTCAGAAGTATACCGTTCTTTATCTAATTCAGACATTTTCTCATATTCCGATTTATCCAATACGTTTCTCCATTCTGATGCGAGTTTTTTTACGACGGATGCAAAATCAGCAGATTCGCCTAACGATAATTTTACAGCAGGACGGTGTTTCTCACAAAAACACATGTAAGCTGTCTTAGGTTTCTTTGGTGCCGCCGAATCCTTAAATTTGGGAAACTTGATTGAAGAATCTACATATTTATTTACCATGTCTTCTGATTTCTCAGAATGACCGAGTTCTGCACAAATATTTTCAATTAGTGACACATTTGAGTCACGGAGGATGTCAACTATAGTACGGGTCGTGTTGTAATGCGCTAGATGAGACATTTTTTGTTATAATTTGTAGTATGAAGATGTCTTTAAGTATTCATAAAAAATATAATATAATATAGAATAAATGACAAATAAAACGAAAGTCGGGACGGGCTTAATTGTGGTATCTTATATTGTATTTGCGATTGGCGTGAAATTACTTGCTAATATATGAGAGCGTTTAGACATTTAATTTTATTGATATATTCATTGATTGAATTTCTTGCATTAACAATTTGAATGCATATGGCACTCTTACTTTTTTAGCGTTATGATTCTCAATTCCATATTTGACTTTAGGCACAATTTGACCCGTTTCAGAATCAACGAACATTTCAAATCTATCCGCTTTATCAAAAAATGCTTCCTTTAAAAAACTTGTAGCACCATGTGAAATTAACGAATCTCGTTCCATTTGTCCAATTTTTAGCCCGCCTCCGGAAGCACGTCCGCCCAATGGTTGCATAGTGATAGCGTCCAATGGTGCGTCGAACCCCAAACTATATGCTTTATCTTGAGCCTGCTGTTTGAGTCGTTGATAAAATATTGGACCAATACAACAAGAATCACTTGTAAGTGTTCCAGTAGTACCAGAATACATTTTTTGTTCTTCTGAATGTCGTCTGGTTATTTTGTCTAGTATTGTCTTTAGTTTTAATACGGGCTCATCGTCGTGTATACAATCGTAGTTCGCAATTTCAATAAGTGATCCGATTTCAATTGCGATTAATGAACTAAGAATTTCAAGAAAATATGAGATTGTCATTCTACTCGGAAAAGAATGTGGGTTAAATATCAAATCCGGAACAACGCCATCGGCGGTAAACGGCATCTCTGATTGATTAAGCATCAAGCCTATTGTTGCTTTTTGAGCGGCACGAGAGGCAAATTTATCACCTGGAATCGGGAACCTGGTTTGATACGTTTGAATTTTGACTGATCTTGGAAGTTTCTTATTCGAAAGATAAACTTTTTCAACTATGTCACCTTCGTGAGCTTTGACGACGAGTGATGCGTCTTCGTATCTTCCGTTCTTAAATTTTACAGCAGAAACTAAAACAGTATTTTCAAAAACTTCAACATTCGGACGAATTACTCCATTTTCATCAAGATTTGAATAATCCCAATGCGATTTTTTGTTGAAAATTTCAATATCAGATTTATCGAAATTTATAATTCGAATATCATCGTTTTCTTTAAAAGTTTGGGATCCCGCAGAGTCGACTTCGCTTAAAGTATATGTCGTGTGGTAGGAAGACTTAAATAATCCCCGTTCAATTGCCGATTTGTTTAAAATAATAGCGTCTTCTTGGTTAAATCCATTACAGGCCGCTATCGCGACAATAACATTCGTTCCATATGGAGTTTGATTGCTGTTTAAAAGTTTATTTATACCAGTTGAAACGAAAGGCTTTTGAGAATAGTGCGATAAACTATTTTTTTGATCGAATCTAGAATTATGATTTGAAGCGTATACACCCACTGCAGCCCGACATTGGGTGGTCGCGTACAAGTTACGTGCGATTGGATTGTACTCGAGGAAGGGTAAACTGAGTGCTGATATTCCCAAAGAGGCATTTTTGGAAATTTCAAAATGTGTGTATTCATCTCCGCAATCGTCATTATTAATATTATATTTAGAAAACCCAATCAACAATGTATCAGATTCGTTAGCATCAACGAATTCGCATCCATGCTCGATGAAATCACTCATACTAAATTTAACTAATATGTCTTCATCCGTAATGTCTTTCTTTTTTGAATTCGATTTCAATAGAAGTGGTCGAATTGGACGTCCACCAGAAGTTGAGATTTCCACTATACCATCTAATATGTTCCAAGCAACTGATGTAGTACAGTGGACAACTGTATTATCATTCGTTTGTTTCATATACCTTAAATCTTTAACGAGAATGTTTGGTTTTATTGAGATTCCAATAATATCTCCATTGACAATTAATTTAACTTTTTCATTGTCGAATCGACTTTCATTATCTTCAAATTCTTCGAAACCATCCGATTTCTTTATATATGCTAAAAGCTCCGACGGGTCTGTATATATCGATATTTTGCAAGTCGATGCAAAATGTTTCAATGTTCCGATCCCACTACTGGCAGGTGTCTCGATGGGACAGATATAACCAAACTGGGAATTTTGAATTCGTCGCTGTTGCATACTGTTTTGAGATGCGACAGATAAATGGAATCTTCGTAGATGTGATAAAGATTCGAGATACGAATGTCTCATATATGTCTGCAACACACCTTCATTTCTCAAATTCGACGGGTCCTTTCCCCATTTCCCCATGAATGACTTATTTATATCTTTCTGAAACTTTTGAATGTCCAAAAATTGAGTCAAATTATTAGAAAGGTCACACATTGCAGAATCGATTTGTTTTGGATCATTAAACATATATTTCTTGTCTTGTCTTGTCTCGATGTAGACGTCGATGTTTCTTTTCACAGTCTTAACGTAATCTTCCCAAAATTCAAAAAACATTTCATTAATAATGTCGCCCGGTAATCGTATTTTTTTGTTAAATAATGCATCACGGTCTGAAATTGGTTTCATTTTTAAATGTGTCAATACTAGCTGACGTGTCATGTATCCAAGAAAGACGGCTTTCTGTTTTAGACTTAACACAAAGTCGTCACTTTTACTCGCTACATGTGGAAATAGTCGTTTATTCAATAAATACAACAAATTTGATTTCCATTTATCATTCTTATTCACTTCTTTTGACGGATTTTTGGTGAATAAAGATAGAGTCTTGAGGGCTACGTCTTGATTAAAAATTGGGACACTTTCGTGTATTGAATTATGTAAAACGTTCACAAGAATAGATGATGATTCATTATTGATATCGCAAATATTCTCAATAATTTCCTTATCTGATTCAAACCCTAAAGCACGAAATAGGATAAATAACGGGATACCACCCCCTTTAAAGTATGGAATTGTAGCTGATATGGTTTTTGTTTTGATATCAAATGTCAATATGAATTTTTCCGGTCGTCTATTTTCGACTTTTGAATCAATAGTCATTAATAAATTTGCATCAGAATCAATACGAGAATAAATATAATTAAAACGTTTGTCTTCCTGTGACACGATTGTCTTCTCGTTTCCATTAATTATAAAGTAGCCTCCCGATTCATGTATAGACTCCTTCAAATTTTGTAACTGTTGAGGTTTCTTATCGTACAAAATACATTTATTGGAATGTAACATTGTAGGAATTTTAAAGAAACCTTCCAAATTTTTATGTATTTGACGTATTTCATTTTGAATGTTCAAAATAACCGTAATATTTAAATCAATTGAAGTTTCATATGTTTCACCCAATAACCTACAGTCCATTGGCGTTCGTTGTGTTTTGTCAATATCAACGTAGTCCAATTTCTCAAATTGGATAGTAATATCTGTATTGAATACACCTCCTTTATTTTTATTAGGATTTTTAAGAACCTTGACTTTTCGTGATTCAATGACCTTCTTTAAATCGATGTCCATAAATTGCTCGTAAGATTCACGATTATGATTTGTCAAATAAAACGAGGCTGGTTTTGAATTCATATATATATATTATCAAGTATTTTAAATTTTGTAAAAAAATCATACATTTTTTATTATATATATTAAGTTAAATACCTAGGTATGTCGTATGTAGTTGCCAGGGAGATAATTTTTTTGATTATTCTTTCAATTATTGCGTTTGATGTCAATAAAATGAACAACGATATATGGAAAAAAGGTATGGTTTTAGTTATAGTAATTCAGATCATCACACACGTATTGCTTGCGACTGGTAAAATGAAACACTGCAACCCAAAACACGGTTCCAAATGTGCAAATAATATCGCCCTTTCATTTGGTTTAATTTATTTGTTCGTTGGATTTAAATTCAAAAAATGGTATTTGGTCCTTGCTGGTTTGTATATTAGTATCTCACATCTCACATATATAAATTTATTCAATGCGAATGATGATTTAACGATTCGAAACGAAGAAATGATGTCTATATCCGTAGTTACTTTAAACTATAAAAGGCCAGATAACGTCATTAGACAAATTACGGAACTTTTAAAATATCCATCTATAAAGGAAATTATTATCGGTCACGGAGATAACGAAGCAAAGATGAAAGTCTTAAAAGGATTACCAAAATCGAAGAAAATCAAACACGTCAACGACAATGGTGATTTGGGCGGAGCGATTAGATTTTACGTTGCCCGAGACCACGTATCTCACGATAAAGTACTTTTTTTGGATGATGACGTCATTCCATCGAGACAACTGTTATTTGATATGGCACGCGAAGTTGTGTCTAAGAAACTAGTTGGGCCGATTGCACGCGAGTGTAATTCGAGTGTGGGTAGCAATAATAAGTTATATTACTTGATTTTGTCACAATTACTTGGTGTTGAACTGGCACATGATATAATACTAACTCCAATAATGATGACAACAAAGGATGTACTAGATCGAATCATGGTCGATTTTGAATTTCACCGAAAGACCCTCATCGTCAACCGTGGGAACGGTGAGGATATATTGTTCAATAAGATTTTTTCTAAAGTATACAAAATGAAACCAAGTCGTGTTGACGGAAACTATCGTTGGCTTGATTTTAAGACAGCAAGCTATCACGGTAGTTCGGGATTCCAATCGCAGCGAGACAAATTATGTGCAGCGGACGTTTAGGTTTTGTCACATGTTTATTTACAAGTTGTACAATTTGTACAATTTGTATTTGATCGACTCGATTCCTTCTAAATTCTCAATCTCAAACAACATAAATTAAAATGAACTCGATCGCATTTCTTAAATATGCAATGACAACGTTACAAGTAAAAATAAAAATAAAATGCGATGTTTCTGAGTTAGCGGAACGAATTTTTGAACATCGTTTCGTTGTATTTGACGATGCGGTTATTCAATGTGTGTACTATAAGAATAAGGATAAGTTAATAGTTCACGGTGATTCGGAAGAAAACCTTAAATGTTTTCCCAAAACGTTGGTTTTCAAATGCCTCACTTCATATAATAAGTCATTTAAGATTCGATTGTTTTACTCAAAAGACCTAAAAACATTACATTGTGCATCTGGACTGGCTGTTATGAATGCAAAAAAATACCTTATTCAACTCTCAAAATTCATGACGATGATATCAATGAATGAAAGAGACGTTCACGTAATACTCGTCAATGCCGTTGCGCAAATCAAATACGGAATCAATATTGAAAATATTATCAAAAAATTCGAAAGAAATTCCATTCGATTTTCATATACTCCAAAGAGAAATGCGTCACTCAAACTATTTTCATCTACTGGAACGACATGTCTTCATTCGACAGGGAAAGTTTTGTATATGGGCGCAAAGAGCGAAGCAGGTGTAATGGAGTTGCATTCCAGACTCAACCAGATGTGCTTAGATTCAATATTTTAAAAAGTCTACTAAAATACTTTGTATAAAACAAATGACTGTATATACTCAGATTGAAAAAGTACAAGAATGTTTGAAGATAAAGGCAAAACTCACAGAGCTCGGTCTCCAACAAAATTATCCGGAAGAAATCAGACAATTTGATAATATCGTTCAAAACTTTATTAAATTCAATGAAGAATTCACAGATGAAATTAAATTCAAAGGAGCATCACGCAAATTGAAAATAAGATTCAGAAATAATACAAAGTGGTCAATTAAGGTCGTATTGGAATACGATAAAAACATCTAAAAATGATGTATTTTTTCTATTAAAAAGTAGGATACCACATGGATAACTATACAGTATAAAATCTTGATTTTGATTGACATATAAATTTTGAATTTATGAATTTATGAATTCAACTTTAGGATCAAATGATATCGAAAATATGTGTGATTCCACGTTACATGAAATTGCGTATGATGCACCTACGAATCGTGGCAGTATAGATACTTTCACATTAAAAAACACTGGTGTGCAAAATTGGAAAACCCTAGAATCGAACATGAGAACACTTTCCAAAAAAATGAAGACTATGATTAGAAAGGTGGACTTAGTTGCGTCCTACCACGCTCAGAATCTTGATCGTCCGGAATTTTACAAACTCATTCAAAAACGTGCTATGAGATCGCAATCTGGTGTGTTAGTATGTACCGTATTCACGGACGCATTCCCGACATATTATGACTCTGAAAAGAAAAAAGTTGCAACACAAAAATTTAGTTGCAAGCACGACTGCTTTTTCTGTCCAAGCGAACCGGCTCGAGTTGAAAATAATTGGCAAGCACAGCCACGCTCATATCTTTCAAACGAACCCGGTGTTGCCAGAGCATGCAGTGTGAATTATGATTGCGTCGCTCAAATGAAGGTTCGCATGAAACAATATCAACGAATGGGGCATAAAATTGATAAACTAGAGGTCTTGGTTTTAGGTGGGACGTGGTCCGAATATCCAGAAGATTACCAAGTCGAATTTTGTAGGAATATTTACTATTCTGCAAATACATTCTTCGACCGACGTGAAGAAAGATTCCCACTTGAGACCGAAATACTTTTAAATGAAAATGCAAAAATCAGCATCATCGGTTTAACATTGGAAACACGACCGGACGCTATCACATTAGATGAGATCAAGAATTTTAGAAAATATGGTTGTACGAGAGTACAAATGGGTGCACAACACACAGACGACAAAATTCTCAAGATGTCGAATAGAGGACATACAGTACAACACACTATAGATGCAATACGATTATTGAAATACAATGGTTATAAAATAGATTTGCATGTTATGCCAAATCTTTATGGAAGTTCTCCGGAGACTGACATTAAAATGCTCAGTCGTATTCTATTTGATCAAGAACTTCAAGCTGACCAGCTCAAGCTATATCCCGTTTCTGTTGTGCCTTGGTCAAAGTATGAAAAGATGCATAAAGAAGGTACTTACAAGCCATACGACGACGAAAAATTGAAACGGGTTTTGATTTGGGTTAAGAGTCGCATGCATCCATGGATTCGATTAAATCGTATTATTCGCGACATCCCTATTGATTCTATATCCGGGGGTTGTCAGAATCCAAACATGCGCCAAAGTTTGTCGAAACTCGTAGATTGTCGTTGTATTCGTTGCCGTGAAGTTAAAGGCGGTGATATTGGTGAAATGTATTTGAAGATTCGTGAATATGATGGAAGCCATGGTCGTGAAATATTTTTGAGTTATGAATCTATGAATGAAAAAATCATTTATGGATTTCTCAGACTCCGTTTTCAGAAGAATATTCATCCGACTTTGATTTTACCCGAATTATACGACTCTGCTTTGATCAGAGAGTTGCATGTGTATGGCGACTTATCAAGAAAAGGTGATTTAAAAGGACATCAACATAATGGAATTGGGTCCAAGTTGTTGAAAGGAGCCGAGCGAATCTCAATAAAAAATGGATATAAGAATATCGCAGTTATTTCAGGAATCGGTGTTAGAAAGTATTACAGAAATAGAGGATACACCAAAACTACTGAATTTGGATATCTCATTAAAACATTTAGATTTCTCGACTATTTGATGTGTATGCTGCAATTTATACTGACCCTACTCAAATCAACAGTTTAAATTGTTTAACGAAGCTTTGTTTCTTTTGTCTTAAGGTATCTTTCAAATTTTGGAATTTTTCTTTTCTTTTCTTCTTTTTATCAGTCGCACCAGTTAGAATAACAATTGTCATGATAAGTGCCAAAAACAATAGAAAAATAAAAAATATCGTCCAAATTCCAATTCCACTTCCACTTTCGGTCTCACCACGGTCCATCGCTTCTATCTTCGCCTTCGTGCGATCGGCAATTTTTGCTATCCTCGCCGTAGCCCTTTCTTGTATGACCCTTTGTTGAGATGCTCGTATATCAGCTCGTGCTTTAGCGCGACTATTAATGATTTCTATCTTCGCATTTCTCTTCGCTTTAGCAAGTAAAGTATCAAATTGTTGGTTTTGTCCCAAATTCTCGGTCGACATGTCGTTGTATATATTTACATATATTTTTTTTTACGTAATCAAGCAATCAATCGTTTAAATTGTTTAACGAAGCTTTGTTTCTTTTGTCTTAAGTTATCTTTCAAATTTTGGAATTTTTCTTTTTTCTCATCAGTCGCACCAGTTAAAATAACAATTGTCATGATAAGTGCCAAAAACAATAGAAAAATAAAAAATATCGTCCAAATTCCAATTCCACTTTCGGTACCATCGATGTCCATTCTTTTCGGGCGGTCGTTTATTTTTTCGATCTCCATTTCCGCTACTTTGTTGATTTTTTCTATCTTCGAATTTCTCTTAGCTTTCATAAGCAAATCCCTAGCTTTAGCAATTTCGTTGTTTTGTGTGCGTCCCAAATACTTAGTCGGAGTATTTGGTGCTACTGGGGGGGGTGGTCTCGCTTTCGCTTTAGCAAGTAAATTATCGAATTGTTCGTTTTGAGTGCGTCCCAAATACTCAGTCGAAGTATTTGGTGCAGCTCTCCGTTTTTTAATTAAGTCGATCTTCGCATTCGATCTATCATTTAAAGTATTTCTCGCAGATGCTCGAGCACGCCCGAGTTTGCTATTTCTCTTCGCTTTCGCAAGTAAAGTTTCGAATTGTTCGTTTTGTGTGCGTCCCAAATTCTCAGTCGTCATATATACATTGTACATATATTTATTTTCACGAATGACATCATCATCATCATCATCATCATCATCGTCATCGTCATCAAGGAAAATAAGCAACATCCGGGCTTCACACTCAATTGACAGTATTAACGACAGGCATCGGAACGTTTGTACAATCAAGTTTCTTGCAACTACGTGATGGGAAACCGCCGCGAATCCACATATTGTAATTAAGGTCTTGAACAAAATTAGAGGGGGTATTAATTTCAGTTTCGACTCTTTCGAGAAGAGGCTGCATATTGTTGCGGTTGACGTATTCAAATCCACGTTCCGATCGCTTGTCATCATCAAATTTAAAATTCAAACGATTATCTTTCATCGAACCCTGACCGTCTCCCTGAAAAGGTGTAGTCAAGTATCCAGTATGGGGAATCTTCACACGTTTATTACCATGTGTAATATCTACTTTCTTCAAGAATGTCTCTTTGTCTATGTCTTGGCTACTGCAATTGAAACCATCACGATAATTGATGATTGGTATCTGGGTAGCTATTTCAGTTGCATCCATCATTTAATATATATATTTATAACATATAAAAAAAAACAGAAACAAACAAAATAAAAATGAAATGCGCCGACTGTGGTTCGATTGATATTATATTTGAAGATTCTGTATCTATTTGTACAAATTGTGGTTGCTCAGTCGAAACATTAGTTTCATACGAATTTACAACAACTACTGAGTTTCAATATGACCAAGAAACAAAATGTGAAAAATTCATAAAGTCTTATTTTGAAAATTTGAAAATGATCGTGAATGTTCAATATCACATAGCGATCGAGGACATTTTGCGCAATATTTGCATGAATACCTTTGACGACACTTTAAAATTTGAAATACTGCAAAAAGTATTGAAATTTATGAAAAGGGAAAATATCAATATTTGTCTCAAGACTCAACAACAACTTTTGGACATAAATTCGAAAAAATTTGGATATTTTCTAAAAATGCATTCATTCGGCGATTTTGTTGAAAATCGTCAAAATTTCAAAATGTCAACACCTACGAATTATGATGTATCATGTATCGAAAACATAATAGATAGAATTCCGTATATTTCAAACAGGGACGATATTTTAGACATGTCTTTAAAAATGTACGATAAGTTAATTTTAACGTCCTTGATTTATGAGGGTGAAACTGTGGTCTCTTTGATTTCGGTTTTCCTTAGTTTTAAGAGACTGAAAAAAAAAATGTCAAAGAAAGACTTTTGCGAATATTCAAAACTGACATCGACTCCGACACTTTCGAAATTGCTAAAAACACACTCTCTCAATATCAGAAATTTAAATATTTTGTAAAATAATAAGTAAACACAATGTATTATGCTTCGTTTGAAGAAGCTTTTGGTTCACCAATCGAATTTCAGAAAAAAACTAAAAATTCACACGTGAGAAAAAATATCGACAAGGATATCGCACCTTGTAAGAACAATCCCAAAACAGAAGAGACGGTTGAAGATTTTTCGAATGACGATTCAATTAATGTGAAAATTGAAATAATGAATGAGAAAATACACCGTATTTTACTTCTCGTAGAGAAATACGAACGTTCACACCAAACGAAAACTTCTTCTTCAGATGTAACCGATAAATTTATTTTTCTAATGACAATTGTTTTTATCGTCGTTATTGGTATCATTTCGTATAAACTCATGAACGAAAAATCGGCCGGTACGACCAAGATGGATACCGGTTATCAACCGTACCAGATGCAATATCAATATCAACCAATACCACCGATGCATTATTATTACAATCCGTACACACACGGAATGCCAAATTTCGAACAACTTTCTAAACAAAAAGCATGACTCTTGGTTTTGTAAAAAAAGCAAACCAGTTGAAAACTGGTTTTAAAGAATCTTATTTTTATTTTATTTATTTACATTTTGTTTTCTTCTTTTTTTATACGGACATGTCGTCGGTATCATCGTCATCACGAAACGAGTACCCAACTAGACCTCTTGGTTTATCAAGTTTCATCTGCTCGACCTTCCAAGTGACACCGAACTTACCAGCTGCGAACCAGACTCCGCCACATTTTACAATCGCGACTACACGAGACCCCTTTGTTAGATGATCGGTGAAGTCACCGTCAAATTTCTTACGCTCATGATCGAACACGGTGCACGAAAAGCGGTTGTCCCAAAATGGCAACTTCGCTTTGAATGTGGGAGGATATTTATCTGTGGGTTCACCCGTATCACAATCTTTTGGAATCTTAATAGGCGAAGAGTACAGTGTCTGAAGAACTTCGTCACTCACGTCCTTCTTACGAAGCCACGTAAGAGAATTCTTTTTGGCATCTGCCAGAATCTTATTGTCAAGTTTCTTGATTGTGTCATGAAATTCCTTCATCTTCGGATCGCTTTCCATGTCGTCGAGAGAGAGGTCGAGTGAATATTTTGTTTGTTTGCCAGGTTCTTCGAATTTACCAACGCCAAACGGAAGTCGCATTTTAGGCGTGTGAATTACAACCCCCTTGTAACTTCCATCGTAGTTCACATACATCGACTTCGCACCAGACGTACCCATAGGCTTGATATCAGAATATTTCACCTTTTCAACGTCGAAATCTGTACATTTTAGAATATGATCCATAATAAATTTGAATTTAATTTGAATTGAATGAATTGTGTTGATGTTGTTTTATATACCCATATACATATGTAAATCTTCATCATTTTTCTAAAAATATTACAATGAATTCTTACTGTTCTTAAAAAGTTTAACTAAATATAAAAACTAAAGTTACTTCTTTTTCGGGGCAAAATCTGGGTTAAATTTTGTCGCAGCATAAAACATCCTATACATATTCGTCACCCTGGACACAACCCAATTATTGAGCGGCTGGTTGAAATCTGACGCACCAGCAAACATACCACTCATATTCGTCACCTTGGACACATTCCAATTAGTGAGCGGCTGGTTGAATTTTTTCGCATCATAAAACATATTATTCATATTCGTCACACTTGACACATCCCAATTATCGATCGACTGGTTGAAATTTGTCGCACCATAAAACATCGCATTCATATCCGTCACCTTGGACACATTCCACTTATTGAGCGACTGGTTGAATTTTTTCGCACGGGCAAACATCCCATGCATATCAGCCACATTTCCCAATTTAGGTCCCCAATTATTGAGCGGCTTGTTGAAATGTTCCGCACCAGTAAACATCCCAAACATACTCGTCACACTTGATACATCCCAATTATTGAGCGATTGGTTGAAATTTCTCGCATTCATGAACATAAATCTCATATCCGTCACCTTGGACACGTTCCAATTATTGAGCGGCTGGTTGAAATTTGTCGCATCTTCAAACATGAAACTCATATCCGTCACCTTGGACACATCCCAATCACTTATATCACCGTATATTGAAACGACTCTATCTTTAGCCTCACCGCCCGCCAAATATCTCCGAACGGTAACGCGTATTGACTCGTTGTCCAAATCGAGCAAAGGTTCTTCCATATCAATATTAGTGAGTGGATCTTTCCAGTCCCTTAATTGCATCAATCCGTCTTCGTGCGCGCAATTACCCGAAGGTAACTTTCGTAATTTGTCGAGCGGAAGGTCATTCAAAGGCTCGAGTGATATGGGATCGTCATAATTACGACACTCCGATAGGTTCGTCGGTTTGGGCAAAGAATTAACGTGAGTGCGGCTCTTACCACCCTTCTTATTTTTCGACATACGTATTTGTTTGGACTTCTTAGAAACTTTCGAGCCTTTCGAGACCCGACGGGTATTCTTCTTGGTGCGGGGTTTGCGACGAATCGTGGACTTCTTCGTCACTCCAGGCATTTATATATTATATGTACATTATTATTTCAGAAGATTTAAAAATATATAAAGATAAGATCATAATTAAATATAAAATGCTTCCAAAAGTCCTCGTGAATGCGTTTAATCTCGGACAATCTCAAGTCTCTTGTTCGACAGCAGATTTGAATGGTTATGCAAAATTCATGCAAAATTTATCTATTCCTAGAACTACAATAAAATTCGTTTTAGAAGATGAAAACAACAAAGACGATGATATCGAATTCGAAACCTATTTCAAACAATTCGACGACAAAGAAAATGATACCATGAGTCACATTAAGTCTATTTTTGATGTTTCTAAAGTCGATGTAGATACTTTTGATTCACGGAATGACTTCGTCTCTGCGTTGAATCACCGTGATAAATTATACAAATATTATTCGAAAAACGTCAGGGAAAAAATGGACGAGAGTTTGATTGGGCGAGTTTATACAAATTTTATGAAACTATACGATGTGAATATATACAGACCGTTTAAAATCAAGAAAGCCAATATTCTTGCATCGATACAAAATCGTATGTTTCATGCAGCTGTGTTACATTTGTATTCGAGGGTTCTAGATATCAACATCATAATCATCGATGGAAACACTTACGATATTTGCTGTAACTACGATAAAAATAAGGAGACTGTAATGTTTGTAATGAACGGCGAAAAGTTTTCATTTGTGGTCGGTGAACTCGATGACAGTGCATTATTCGGATCACATCTCGTTGAATCTTCGAAAGAAAGAAATCAGAAATCAGAAATCAGAAATCAGAAATTAACTATATAAGAATATATAAGAATATTAGTATACGCTGGGATAAAATCATCGCCCCTAATTGACGAAACTTACCGGAACTCATATTTGGTCCCATTTCCCCCAATTTACAATCATACAAAGAAATCGAATTATCAACGTTCGTCGGTACAAACTCGCCTAGAAAATAATTTGAATTGAAAAACGTATTTTTTTATTTTCTAAGCTGACTTAAAAGCATGCAAAAGTGGATCAACCGTGTAGCCTATCATCGCCCTTAATTGACATCCTATAAGAGAGACTTGATCGAACACGGTGCCGCGACGCACACGCGTTTTATCATTCGTCTGTATTAATTTATTCATTCATTAACAGTGCTGTCGCTGTCGCCGTCGAATACCAAGTCGCATTCGATTCACTCATGCCCGAACCATCAAACATCGAATACATATTCGTCACCTTGGACACATCCCAATTAGTGAGCGGCTGGTTGAAATTTGTCGCATAATAAAACATATCATGCATATTCGTCACCTTGGACACATCCCAATTATCGAGCGGCTGGTTGAAATTTGGCGCATAAGCAAACATCCCATTCATATCCGTCACCTTGGACACATCCCAATTATTGAGCGGCTGGTTGAACTTTGTCGCACCCATGAACATCTCACGCATATTCGTCACCTTGGACACATCCCAATTATTGAGCGGCTGGTTGAATTTTTTCGCACCAGCAAACATCTCACGCATATTCGTCACCTTGGACACATCCCAATTATTGAGCGGCTGGTTGAATTTTTTCGCACCAGCAAACATACGACTCATATTCGTCACCTTGGACACATCCCAATTATCGAGCGGCTGGTTGAAATTTCTCGCAACACCAAACATCTCACCCATATCCGTCACCTTGGACACATCCCACTTATTGAGCGGCTGGTTGAACTTTTCCGCACCCCGAAACATCTGACTCATATCCGTCACCTTGGACACATCCCAATTATTGAGCGGCTGGTTGAAATCTGTCGCATAACCATCAAACATCTCACTCATATTCGTCACCTTGGACACATCCCACTTATTGAGCGACTGGTTGAAA